>Ga0208300_100102_pt1 | contig 94332 bp, 83 predicted proteins | sample 23_taG_FD_184096 | JGI IMG/M metagenome (GOLD analysis project Ga0208300, IMG submission 184096) | Marine viral communities from Cariaco Basin, Caribbean Sea - 23_WHOI_OMZ (SPAdes) (version 2) | ecosystem: Environmental > Aquatic > Marine > Oceanic | place: Caribbean Sea: Cariaco Basin...
ATGCCTGTGTAGCGCTTAAAGCCTGCATCATTCTGTTCAAGTAGCTTATCTATGTTTGGCATGGTTTCCAGCCAGTTGTGAGTGCATTAGTTATTGTAAAATCCTCTGCCACTTTTGCAAGAGGTCTTATGTATTGAAACTGCTGTATGTATTTGCCGTTCAACAGTTCGGTATGACGCATGGAGAATATTTTAGTGTAAATGACGTCAGTACACTTTGGTTCATTGCGATTGCACTGAGCATTTTACTGTATCCCTTAATGCGTGCTTTTGCCAAATTCAAACATGGCAACAAACACATTACTATCCTCAAATATTTATAGCGATAGCTCCCAACGATATAGCGACTATATAAAAGACCAACAATACTATAAACATGTCTAGGCCTCCTATATTGGGTGTATCACGCCTGTTTATAAGCTGTTTAAATCAATCAACTATGGTCATATAAATTATAACAATATCAACCATCTGCATTAGATGTTCGTAGGCAAGTAAAATACTTCCAAACAACTCAAAAAACACCTCCTACCCTAGCACAATCTACTTTTCCTAAAATGTATCGAAAACATTCTTCCATTACAAAATGTTTTGGTTAGGCTCAAGCTTATCACCGCTTTGAGTATAGCGATAAACAACCTTTTAATAGATTGAAAGTACGTTATCTTCAAAATAATATTGAAAGTGTTTTCTCTTGTAGCTAGTGGTTCTGATGTATGGACTTTACTATTATGAGTCATCGCTAGGACGGGCTAATCAGTTAGCTTAACTATAAACGATAAGGATTGAGTAGCACCGTTTGTTAAATCCATTTGCATAACCAACTGACTAAAAAACTAAAACTTACTCTATTTAAGGACAATCATGAAAACCATTAATGAAGCACTAAACTGGCGTTACAGCACCAAAGTATTTGATGCCAATAAAAAGATATCTGCTGAAGATTTTGAGCAGATCAAAGACATGCTACAAATGAGTCCATCAAGCACCAATATTCAACCATGGAGCTTTGTGATTGCAGATGATGACGCAGGCAAAGCACGCATTGCCAAAAGCACGCAAGGTGCCTTTCATTTTAATACACCTAAAGTCCTAGATGCCTCACACGTGGTGGTTTTCTGTACTCGTATTCATGCCGACGATGAATACATGCAGGCGGTGTTAGAAAAAGAAGATCAAGATGGTCGCTATGCTCAGCCAGAATTCAAAGCGCAGATGCATCAAGGTCGCCAACTATTTTTAGACATTCATCGTTACGATGTGAAAGATGAGCCACATTGGCTGGCCAAACAGGTATATCTAAATATGGGCGGGGTACTATTGGGCAGCGCGCTTTTGGGTATTGATACCGTCCCTATGGAAGGCGTTGATTTACAGACGCTTGATACAGAGTTCGACTTACGTAGCAAAGGATATTCTGCTGTGGCAGTGGTATCGTTTGGCTACCGCAGTGATGATGATTTTAATACCAAAATACCTAAATCACGCTTGAGTGAAGAAACTATTTTTATTAAGGCTTAAGCAATTATTAAGCGAAGTCTAAACATTATCAAATGGTCAATAAGCATAATTTTAGCGTTGCTATTGGCCATTTGAGTTTCTGACGTTTTTTAATAATATTTCTTATTAGGATATGTTGAAGTAAATATAAATAATGACTGGAGCCGACGATGAATTTGGCAAACAATAAAAAGAATGCTGTCGCGTTCTATAAGACCGCTTACGAGGGTAATCCACAGAAAGCCGTCGCTGACTATGTGGGCGATGATTATATTCAACACAATCCCGGCGTCGCCAATGGTAAATCAGGATTTATTGAATACTTTGAACGGATGCAAGCACAGTATCCGAATAAGTCAATTGAGTTTGTACGTTGTATCGCTGAAGATGACTTAGTCTCATTGCATACCCATCAAGTCTGGCATAACGAAGATAAAACCATCGATGAGTTCGTGACGATGGATTTCTTTCGATTTGATGATAGTGGGAAAATTGTCGAGTATTGGGATTCTATCCAGCAAATACCTAAGGGTTCTGCTAATGATCAAACCATGTATTAGTTCATATATATAGAAGCGATAACCCCTTTTATGCGTAATCAGACTGTGCATAATCTACGCCTTTAATCCTCAATCATAGTAGCAATAAATACCTATTGGCTAATGTTAACATTAGAGCCGTCGTAAGATATTTCCTGTCTATTTTTCCTATCTATTAATATCCTAGTTTATGAGTTTTTTGCTACCAATAAGGCGAACGCTTTATTTCTTCGGCGAGAAAATCAATAAACTTTCTTTGTAGTGGTGTCACCTGCTTTCGATTGGCATAAACCACATAAACACCCAAAGTTTTAGGTTTCCATTCAGGCAATAACTCAATAAGTTGTCCAGATGCAATCAAAGATTTGACTGCGCCAGATGGCTGTAAGCTGATCCCATGTCCACGCAACGTGGCAGAGAGCAAGACTTCAGAGATATTGGCGCTGATATTGCCAGAGATAGGAACAGACTCTGGACCATTTGGCCCATCGAACACCCATGCAGACCGTCCAAAATACGCAAACGATAGACAGTTGTGATGTATAAGCGACTGTACATCTGTAGGTCTGCCACGCCTTTGTAAATACTCAGGTGCAGCGCATACGATAGAGTGGCACTCACCGATACGTCTGGCAACCACATTTGGCTCCAAGTCATTGGTGATACGAATAGCTAAGTCAATACGGGCATCAACTAAATTGACCGAATCATCAGTGGTAAGAATATCAATCGCTGTTTGCGGCCAGTGAGAAACAAAGCGACCAACCACATCCATCAAAAGGCTATCAATCAGCGAAAAGCTGGCAGTGATTCGCAGCTGACCTTTTAGCTCCAAAGTATTTTGATTGCGTATCTGATCCAACGAGTCAGTCAATCCAAGCAACTGGTACGCCACCTCAAGAGTCTGCTCACCAGGTGCAGTGAGGCTCAGACTTCGAGTTGTGCGATGTAATAAGCGCATATCCATCCAGCTCTCAAGCTCTGTCAGATAGCGCGTTACCTTAGCTCTAGACATGTCTAAATTGTCCGCGGCACGGCTTAAGCTACCTTGTTCAACGATCGTAACAAACACCTGCAACGCGGTCAGCCTATCCATCTCTCCATCCTTATTTGCGCGAAAACTGAAACAGTAAATACCGAATTATAGCGTATTTAAACGAAATACAATCGAATAGAATAGCCGCTAATAACGAATACCGCCATTAACGCGGTCTATTTACTCAAACGAAAATATAGGTGAATTATGAAAAAATTAATGACAGCTTCTATGGCGGCCAGTGTGCTACTGCTCGCAACCCAAGTAAACGCAGCCGATCTAAAACTGCAAGCATATAAACCTGATCAAAATGCTATTTTCCCAGTGACCTCTGTGCTGGCAAGTGGCGAGAAAGATGCTATCTTGTTCGATGCACAGTTTAGTGTCAAAGACGGTGAGGCATTGGTTGATATGATCAAAAAGAGCAATAAAGACCTAAAAATGATTTATATCACGGCAGGCGATCCAGATTACTATTTCGGTCTTCAGCCTTTAGTCAAAGCCTTCCCTGATGTAAAGCTTATGTCTAGCCCTTCTATTATTAAACACATTGAAGCGACTGAAGATGCAAAATTAAAGCATTGGGGCCCAATCCTTGGTAAACATGCGCCTACCAAGATCACAGTACCGCAAACACTTGATCAGTCTACACTGACCCTAGAAGGTCACAAAATCGAAATCAAAGAGATGGGAACCCATCAAGCATATATGTGGGTACCAGAGTCAAAAACCGTTTTCGGCGGTGTGTCGGTAACATCAGGTATGCATGTGTGGACTGCTGATACCCAAACTAAAGAAGCTCGTAGCGAGTGGATGCAATCATTGGAACACATGAAGCAATTAAAGCCAAACCTTGTGATACCAGGTCACTATTCAGGCAACCTACTCAAAAAAGACTATGCTGTTGATTTCACTCTCAGTTATCTAAAAACTTTTGAGCAAGCACTGGGCGAGGCAAAAAAACAAGATTCTAAGCAATCAGAAAAAGTAATTTCAATCATGAAGTCAGCTTATCCAGCGTTGCCCGGAGGAAGTGATTTAGAGTTGAGCAGTCAAGTCAATACAGGTGAAATAGAGTGGTAAATATAGGACAACTATTAAGTAAAAAACACTAATACTTTACTAAACCCACTAACCAGATATTAGTGTCAAAATGCTGGCGTATGCCGGGTCAATCAGCGTACGCCAGTACTTTTAATGATAAAAGAGAGCAACTTATGACAATACAGTATCGTCGTGCTACGCCTGAAGACTTTGCAGCCATTGTTGACCTTTTTGTCGTCAATATGAATTTGAGTGTATTTACTACTGCAACAGATAAGCAGGTTCTAAAGCAACTGGCTACCCTATTTCTAGCTAAAGACTGTCATCGCGCTACTTTTATACAAGTTGCAGAATATGGTGACATCATTTGTGGTGTGGTGATAGGGGTCACTAAACAAGATCCATATAAAGCTTCATTATTCGATGATAAGCCTATTATTGATCGGATAGAAAGCAAGCTGCGCCTGTCTGAACAAGGACAACAGGTATTAAGTGATTTACAGAAAAAAGAATCGGCTGGCGCGAAACGAAAGAAAGTCGATTTTGATAACGAATTACAGTTCTTCTGTGTAGATCCAGACTATCGTCGCCACCATATTGGAGCGACGTTGATTCAGGCATTTGAGACTTATCTCATCGCACAGGACGCAAACACGTATGCATTACATACAGACACTTTGTGTACTTATCAGTACTATGACAATAATGGCTATCAACGTGTTGATCAGTATTCCAATGACTTAAACCCGCAGATAATGCACTATACCTATGTCAAATCCTTGTCTTAACACGTTTATAGAGACAATCATCCATGATGACCAAACGAGTATAATCTAAAAGTTCTAAGACAATATTCAGACAACCAATAAACTATCTTTAATTAGCCAATAAAGCGGCTTCGAATGGATAGTTAGTAAGGTTTTCAAACCCAGTGTCTGTAATAATAATTTGATCTTCAAGTTTGACACCATTTTTACCACCAACTCGACCTACATACGCTTCAACGCAGAGGGCCATGCCCGGCTCCAACACACCACTATAGCCATGGCATTCAAGGTCTTCGGGGTAACGAATAGACGGGTATTCATCACAAAGACCAACGCCATGCATCATCACACCATATCTTTGCGCTCTATATTCTTCAGGAAGCAATAAACCAGATTTTGTCACCTCTTCAAATGTCATTCCTGGTTTTAATATAGTCATGTTGTGTTGGATATGTTCATAAGCTACCTGATAGAGATGCTTTTGCTCTGCACTTGGCAAGCTCTCTCCAATCATCCAAGTTCGAGACAAGTCCGCACACATTCCATAAGGGCCAATCAGATCTGTATCGAATGCAAGTAACTCACCCTCCTTCACAATTCGAGGGCCGCTTTCTTGAAACCAAGGATTGGTTCTAGGCCCTGAAGAAAGAATTCGACATTCTATCCACTCACCACCTCGACGAATATTTTCAGCATGAAGAATAGACCATATGTCATTCTCAGTGATACCGGGTACTATTGCTTCTTGCATGCACTTCATCGCAACCTCTGTTGAGGCAATTGAACATCGCATGGCATTAATTTCATCTTCGTTCTTAATAGATCGAGCAAACTCCATCACTTCCTGACCATCAAAAACATCGATTCCTAATTGTTTTATCTTATTGAAACCAGCAATTTCAATTTTATCGATAGCCAATCTTTTATTGTCTCCAGCATGTTCCTGTAAAATAGATTGAATTTCTGAAGCAAACCTAGAGTCATGTTCGTCAGTTCTATCACCGGTTTCAAAGTAGAAGAAAGAAGCGCCTCCTCTGACTTCTTTGATCAAAGGAAGGTGTGCTGATAAGTGCTCACAATTGTGAAAATCCCATAAAATAAGATGTCCTGATGCAGATACAAAACAGGCTCTAGAGTGATTATGGGTTACCCATACCTGCATATTTGTGGAGTCAGTCGCATATCGAATATTAAGAGGATCAAACAATAAGATGCCGCCAAGATCTCTTTTCTGTAGTTCTTTTACGATTCTTTGGAGGCGGTATTCGCGCATTCGTGTAAGGTTGGGAGGTGTCAGCCCTAGCTCAGCCCACTCATTGAATGCAAGATCTGTTGGACCTATCTCGACACGGTCATTGTCGTTAAGAGAGCCATCAGCTTTAAACGCGCCACCTCGACGCCGTGAAAGATCGATTTTTCGATTTGAAGATGTGACTGAAAATGTGGTTATATTGCTCATTATTTGGCCTATCTCATAGTAATAACTCCAACAAACACAGGCTCCATTGAAGACTAGAGCCTTGCCTGAATGGTTGTATCTATAGTAATTTGCCACAAAAAATGAGTATGAAAAAACGATTTAAACACACGAATTCATGACATAAAGTCATGCTAATATTATGACGCTTTCTTTCTCCGCTCTATATGTTTCAAAACGCTATAAGGCTGTTCTTTTATATTTAATAGACTCAAGCGTGGCGAGCCAAATTAAAGGTAAGACAATAAGAGCCGAACCTATCAAAAGACTGATATCAGGTATTTCATCAAACCATACGATGCCGATAACCACTGCTCCTAACAGACCAGTATATTCTGCACTAGATATTTTATGTGCTTCAACCGCTCGGTAGACCAGTACGCAGATACCCGCATAGATCAAAATAAACAAATTCGAGCCTGCTGCTATCCATAGCGCATACCAACTCAAAGGGGCATTTTCCCAAATAGCCAAACCAAGCCCCAACGGTATCCCTACTAAATTGGTCAAAAACAAGGTCTGAGCAACGGTATGATTCGAAGGCAATTTACGCACTAATAGGTTGTTCGTCGCCATGGTTAAGGCCACTATCAGTGCAAAGATAGCACCCATATTAATTTGTGTCGGTTTTACCACGACAAGAATACCTATGAAGCCTAGTATTGCCACAATGATGCTTGGTGCTGTAAGTCTGTCTTTATAAAACAGAAACCCTAATGGCAACATCAGTAAAGGTGCAGTATAAAAAATCGCATTCACCGTTGCCAGCGGTAACGCTTGGATAGACAACACCATGAATACCGCGCCAAACAACCAAATATGCCCACGTACAAAATGCCATTTTACGTTACTAAGTAGCTTGGCTTTTTGGTTAAATAAACAAAACGGTAGCAGCATCAAGATAGCTGTTAGCTGACGCAATAGCACAAACTGATAGACCGCTGCGCCATCTGGCAACTCTTTTATCAGCGCATCTGAAAGGACTGCAATCATGTTTCCTGCAACCAACAGTATCATTGCAAATCCAACACTCATCTTCGGCATTATCATGCTTATACCTATCTCAAAATACATAAAATTTTAAATTAAGCCATTTAATCTAATGGTCAGATAAATAGTATATTCGCGTATACTCATGACGTATAATGATATAAAAATGTTTAGTATTAGTTGAACTCATAATGAAACTTCCTCCATTACGTGCCATACAATGCTTTGAATCTGTAGCAAGGCTCAATAGTTTTTCTAAGGCAGCAGAAAGCCTCAACGTAACGCAAAGTGCCGTGAGTCATCAGGTTCGAACGCTTGAAGAGTATCTTGGTGAAGCGCTGTTTTATAGGCAGGGCCGAACCCTTTCTTTAACAGATATAGGTGCTCGCTATTTCACAGAAGTAAATCAATCGCTGACGGCTCTATCCAATACCAGTCAGGCCATTCGCCATGATAAGCCTGGCCATATTCGCCTAGCGCTGTATAGTTCAGTGGCTGTCAATTGGTTGATTCCTCGGTTAGAAAACTTCCGCGAACAACACCCAGAGATTGAGCTGACCTTAAATATGGTGACAAATCAAGACGACTATAATGAGCAATGTTCGGATTGCTTTATTACCGTCAATCCACCGAAACGCAATGTAGTCAGCAAGCTTTTATTCGCTGAGAAGCTATTTCCTGTCTGTGGCCAAAAGCTTTGGGCAGAGATAAAGGATCAGCCATTGCCTGAGGCGTTATGGCAACACCCTATACTGTCCGTAAAATATTCTGACAAAAGTGAAGGTACGGCTAATGATTGGCTAAAATGGTGTAAAGCAGGCGGGTTTGAGCTGCCAAGCGAGGTAAAGATTAATCAATTTAGCCATGTACTGCTTGCCGCACAGGCTGCACGTTATAACTTAGGTATTACGCTTACCGACAACTATATGATGCTAGAACAAACACATCAGCAAAATCTTGTCAAAATCCCAATGCATGAATTACTCACTGGCGACAGTTTCTATTTCTTTTATAATGACTTAAAGTCAAATCAACCAGACATCATTAAATTGAGTCGTTGGTTAGAGTCACAATGTCTTTAAAAGTGTTTTAAATAGCATTTTAAATAAGTGTTTCTAAAGACCGTCATTAACGAATATTACCTATAATTGCGACCAATAAGCACTGTGAAAGTATCACCCCCCCTACGATAAAGAGCAAGACCTATGCAAATAATCCTCAATCAAATGGATATTACCGATTATCAAGTATCAGTAAATGCTGCTGCGATATTAAAATCAATCCATAATCATCAAGCCTGCGATGGCTTTATGATTTTTCCAGAACTTGCTTTGACTGGCTTTCCGACGCTAGACAATATTGAAGCGTTGTATCATCAATCAACAGAGCACTTTCACAGCATATTGGAAGCAAGCAAAAATACAGATTCAACCATCATTATTGGGCATATTGACAAACAGGATCAACTTTTCTATAACGCATGTTCTTTTATAAAAAACGGCAAAATCATTCATAAACACCGAAAGTCAAAACTTTGGCTTGATGATGTTGGGGTATTTACAAGCGGAGAAGACTTATCAGTGGTTAGCATTAATGATCTGGTTTGTGGTGCTCAGATTTGTTTTGAGCTAGAGTTTCCAGAAGGCTCAAGAGCACTGGCAAAAAAAGGCGCACAGATCATATTTATGCCAAACGGCAATATGTCTCCCTATGCAAATACCCACTATGTATTGACTCAAGCGCGTGCCATTGAAAACCAATGTTTTGTGATTACTTGCAACGGTGTGGGCGTCGGTCATGGCGGTCAGTTTGTAGGAGAGAGTCTAGTGGTCTCTCCTACGGGACGAATCATCAAAAAACTTGGTTCGTCGCCAGATATAGTAACAGTAAATATAGATTTAGAGGAACTAGAGCAGTCTAAACAAAACTATCAATATATAAACTTGTCTTAATGTAACCATAGAGCTTAATCATTAAACTGAGTGGCAAGGTTATTTTCTGGAGAAACCACAGTGAAGAAAAAGCACGGTTATGTATCGCGGCTGATGTCTGGTGGATTGAAAGCCAATGGACTATCGTTGAGCTAGTACAGCGCAATCTATATATCCTATGACTTACTATTCTCAGTCTCTCAAAGCATTTTCAACAAAGCTCAAACGGTCTTGACCAAAGAACATTTCACCATTTACGAAGAAACTTGGTGCCCCAAATACGCCTCGTGCTACTGCTTCTTCGGTACTAGATTTTAAACGCGCCTTAACCTCAGGCTCACTGATACGCGACATAAAATCATTCGCATCAATGCCCACTTTCGACAGTACTTCAGCGACGACCTCTGGTGATTCCATATTTAACTTTTCAGCCCATAGCCCATTAAAGATAGCTGATAAATAACTCTCAAATTTAGGTGTCCCCAAATAAGCGGTAACACCTCGCATAAGCTGCATCGTATTCAATGGGAAAAATGGATTGAAGCGAAAAGGCACATTATAGATAGCTGAAAAGCGCTTAAGGTCTTTGAGCATATAAGCGCCTTTAGCAGGTACGGCAGCTGGTGAGGTATTACCAACGGCTTGAAACACTGCGCCAAGTAACATAGGTCGCCAAACAATTTCGGCATTGTGACGCTGCGCGATACTCGCTAACTGTGTCCATGCCAAGTAGCTGGCTGGGCTACCCACATCAAAGAAAAACTCTACTTGTTTATTCATCTTGGCATTCCTTGCAATATATTAAAAATCCATTAAAATTTGACGGTTACTAATTAGATAAGATCAAAAAGTTTCCATCCATGGGCGTAAATCCAGCTCATGTGTCCAGCTATCTCTTGGCTGACAGTGCAGCTGCCAATACTGCTCAGCGATATGTTCTGGATTTAAAATACCGTCTTGGTCTTTTAGCTCATAGCGCTCAGGAAAGTTGTCACGAATAAAATCAGTATCAATGGCACCGTCAATGATAGGATGTGCGACATGGATGCCTTTAGGTCCCAACTCGCGCGCCATGCTTTGTGCCAATGCCCGCAGAGCAAACTTAGCGCTAGCAAAAGCCGAAAAACCTTTACTACCGCGTAAAGACGCTGTTGCACCCGTAAAAATAATTGTCCCCCTCTTACGTGGAATCATGACTTTTGCCGCTTCTCTACCTGTCAAAAATCCAGCCAAGGCGCCCATCTCCCACACTTTTCGATAGACCCTTTCTGTCGTATCTAAGATGGAGAAATGAACGTTTGCTCCGATGTTAAACACCACTACTTCAATCGGGCCAATGTCTTTTTCAATATGAGCAAACAGCTCAACCATCTCTTGCTCGACACGTGCATCACAACCAAATGGCTTGACTACTCCCCCAGCCGCTTCGATATCACTGACTAATGCCTCTAGCTTCTCAACAGTCCTTCTGGTCACGCACAAAGTAAAACCGTCTCGCGCAAAACGTTTGGCAACAGCACTGCCAGTGGCATCGCCTGCGCCGATTACAACTGCTACGGGTGCTCGGTTCATGTCTATTTCCTTATAGGTTCCTTTTTAGAACTAACAAAAATATAGCTTTATTTTTGGACCCTGTCAAGCTAACCTATAGCTTAAAGATAAAGGAGATAACCTATGCGCTGGGATGAACTGGACCAACAGTCTTGCTCGGTGGCTCGCACTTTAGCAGTCATTGGTGATCGTTGGACGCTCATGATTTTACGCGATTGTTTTTTGGGAGTCAGACGATTCGACGTATTTGAGCAACGCTTGGGCATTACACGTCATGTCCTATCTAACCGGCTTCGCAAACTGGTTGAATACGATATTTTAAAAAAAGTCGCCTATCAGCAGCGGCCGCTACGTGAGGAATATAGACTGACAGAGTGCGGATTAGATTTGCACTCTGTCGTACTGGCATTAGCCAGTTGGGGTGATAAATACATGGCTGATGAACGCGGGGCACCGCTGTTGCATAGACACAAGGCATGTGGTCACATTATGCATCCGGTGACAGTATGCTCCAAGTGCGCTGAACCCGTTACTGCACGTGATATTGAAGTTGAGATAGGACCCAAATGGATCGGTAATGATGGAGTGAGTATTTAATATAGTAGCGGTTGATGAATAACTGGAGCTAGATATCAGAACACTTTATTTAAAAGACTTGACCTTTTACGGTTGTACTGTACTTCAGCCTAAAGTGCTCCAAAACCTCGTTAACTGTATCGAACAACGTAAAATAAATCCAATCGTGGCGTGTACCTTTCCATTAAAAGAGATACATACTGCTCAAGCGGTTTTCTTAGAAAAGAAACATATCGGTAAAATCGTTTTGAACGTTGCTCAAGAATAATCATCGATCAATAGCAAATAAATAGCGTATAAATCAATAGCTACTGTTTTGAAGCATAAAAGTCAACCTTATCAGTCATGACTGTCAACCATTCATTTTATTGTTAGCAGCAGAATATAGATTAAACCTATGAGATAACTGTCATTTCAGTAACGACAAATTCATCGACCATCCCATCTGTTACTTGTACATAGTTTTGGAAATGAGGGCTTTGTACATGTTGCTGAAGACACTCGTTGTTTTCCCAAATCTCATAAACAACGAAACCGTTACTATTTGCATTTTCTTGATGCAAGTCATATTGGATACAACCTTGATCATCTTGTGATGCTGCTGTCAGTTTAAGTAGCTCAGTTTTGACTTGTTCAACGTGCTCAGGTTTGGCTTTGATAGTGGCGACGATGGTAAGTGGTTTGTTTGCTTGCGTGCTCATCTATTTATCCTATGTTTATTATTATCATTGATTTAAATAGGTCTAACGTGTCTGCTAAAAACGTCACATTAGACCTATTAATCTAAATGGCGTTATGCAGACCAGCCTTCTAATACAATCTTGCCATGCGCTTGCTGTTTTTCTAGCATTTGGTGCGCACTACGTAGATGTTCAGCAGTGATAGCCCCAAGATTGTGAGCGACCGTGGTTTTGATCTCGCCTGCATCAATCAATTTTGCCACTGCATTTAATAGATGGTGCTGTTCAATCATGTCTGGCGTATTGAACATTGAGCGTGCAAACATAAATTCCCAATGCAGGCTTAAGCTTTTGGTTTTAAGCGGGTTGGCATCTAGTGATTTTGGATCATCAATCAGTCCAAGCTTACCCTGCGGCTTTAAGCATTTAATGATTTCTTCATAATGATCTTCAGTATTATTGAGACTCACCACGTAGTCTACTTCAGCAATACCTGTTTTTTGTAGTTCATCAGACAATGGGTTGCGGTGATTGATAACATGATCAGCACCCAAATCTTTGAGCCACTGCACGCTCTCATCTCTCGAAGCCGTACCAATAATCGTGGCAGACGTTCTTGTTTTTAATAACTGAGTTAGGATAGATCCAACGCCGCCCGCTGCGCCAATGACCAATACTGAGACGTCATCAGCGTTCTCGCTACTACCGCTGTCATTCGCTGCGCTATCAGAGACAGGCACTTGTAAACGGTCGAACAACATCTCCCAAGCTGTAATCGTCGTAAGTGGTAATGCCGCTGCCTCAGCGAAAGACAAAGAGGCTGGCATGTGTCCAACGATACGCTCATCGACCAACTGATATTCAGCATTGCTGCCTGAACGGGTCAAATCTCCAGCATAATAGACGTTGTCGCCTACTGAGAATAAACTGACGTCTTCACCGACAGCCGTCACAGTACCAGCAGCATCCCAACCAATAACAGCATACTCACCCTCTGCGGCAGGACGCCCTTCACGGATTTTGTAATCTACTGGATTGACTGATATGGCTTTCACTTCTACGAGAATATCGCGGCCTGAAGCAACTGGCTTATCAAGGGTGATGTCTTGTAGCGATTGTTCATTATCGATAGGTAGGTTGTTTTGATAACCAATGGCTTTGATAGTTTGCATAATATTGTGTCCTGTTTTTAATAAGAAAGTTTTTAATAATAAAATTTGAAAATGTAGTTAGTAATGGTTTAATTGTTCGAAATTTATTGATGCCGCAAAATATAAATCTTATGCATCTTATGCAAAAATTGACTGCAATACTGTCTGAGTCTGCTGCTCAAGCTCTGCAATGGCTGCTTTGTTTAAAGCATCAGCATGTGGTCGACCAAACGCCCCTCTTGCATCGCCATGTGCACCATCTGTTATATCGTTATCAAAGTATTTACCAGTATCATCAGCGAACTCATCCGAGATGGCCAACTCCGTTAGGATATTTGCGCCTTTGTCTGCGGATGACCAATGCTGACCATACGCTTCGTTGGCCATTTTTGTGTTCAGTAGCGAGCCTGGATTGACGGCAATGACATTGATATCGTTGCTAGCGACGGTGTCAGCTAATGCCATACTCCACATCGTGAGTGCCAGCTTACTTTGGGCATAAGCATCTTTATCATCGAGACGGGTTTGACCTGTAAGTGCCTCATACGATAGCGGCGCTTGCGCAGCTGAGCTTAAGTTCACAATACGCGCTTTATCAGACTGCTTGAGCAAAGGCAACAAAGCATTGGTCAGCTCATAAGGCGCTAGGTAATTGACTACGAAACGTACATCCAAACCGTCTTTCGTCATTGCTGATGCCGTAGTATAAATCCCTGCATTATTTATGAGCACATCAAGCTTGGTCAGTTTTTCATTGACGTCTGCTGCCATCTTTAGCACATCCGTTAGATCAGAAAAATCAGCCACAAACCCATCAATATTATCTACTGCTGCGCCTGTCGCGACTGCTTGAACCTCTGCAATGACGCTAGCAAGTTTGTCAGCATCGCGGCCATGCAGGTACACTTGGTGCCCAGCTTCTACCAGTTTTAGCGCTGCCAATTTGCCAATGCCATCTGTGCTGCCAGTGATTAAAATCGTTTTAGTGGTATTCAGAGTCATAAACCGCCCTTATTGTTTGAATTATTGTTTCAGTTTTGGATACCTGTTCTATTTTATCCGTCGTGATAGCGTCCATTGTAATGAAAGTGTTGTGCTTCAAACAGTAGTCATCACCTAAAACACTTTCAATATAATTTTGAAAGTAGGTTGTTTTTAAGGGATTATTTAGAACATTATCTAAGCAATTTCCAGTTATACTTAGGTTCAAACTTCATGAGGAATGTTAAATGCAGTATCCGATAGCAATTACACCAAGTAATGAAACAACAGCTTACGGCATATTTATCCCAGACATAGTGGGTTGCTATTCAGCCAGCGATGAACGTGCAGATATCTTTAATAATGCTAAAGAAGCGATTATGCTCCATCTAAAAGGATTAATAGAAGATGGCGAAGCCATTCCTCTACCTACCGATAGTACTAGACATAAAGATAATCCAGATTTTGAAGGAATGGATTGGGCAGTAGTAAATATTCAAATACATGAGCTATATGAATGACATCAAAGAACCACTCATGCCTGCCAGATATAATAAATAAACTAAAACAATTCATATAACAAAATGGACAAGTAATATAATCATGAAAAAAATGAAACAATAATGGATAGAAAACTGCATTATCAATCTTATTTTAAGACACGCTATGCAAATTGGCGTTCGAATGACGTCCAATTCTCAATATAGGCTGGCTAGCAAATAAGACAATCACACCAACTAATGAAAACACACCAAAGGCGTAGAACGCAGTAGCAGCACCATACCGATCCACAATTAAACCAGTAAAGATGACGGGTACACTAAGCCCTATATATGCCATCAGAAAATAGCCTGCACTTGCACGTGCCTGCTCATTTCCAGCAGATTTTGCGACTCCTAACATACCACCTAAATAGACGAAGCCATAGCAACTAGTACTGGCCAAAAATGCCGCCAAAAGAATGACTGGTAGATTGGCATTCAACGTCCCCCAAGCCAATAAAGCATAAGCTGGTAGTAAAATCAGAAGACCAAGCTTGCTTGAAACTTGAGGGTCAAGCTTTCGGGCGATTGGCTGAACGATCAATCCACAACTGATGGCTAACATAGAGGATACCCCTGCATATTTAGCCAGTCCATGCGTGGCCAGTACTGAGGGAATAACTGACAACACCAATCCGGTCGTCGCCCAACAGATCAAGATACCGCTGCCATACCAGATGACCTCACGATTAAAATAAGGTAGCCGTAACATAGAGGTGGGAAAATTAGTGCGTTTAGGTGCTGTCTCTGGTAATTGATATAACAAAAACATAGCGAACAGCCCGCTAGCTAGCAGTAAGAAAAAACTGGCTGGCTGATCGGTTTCATAAAACATCAAAGAAACTGTCGTCAATACAGGACCAAGACCAAAACCTATCGTTGTACTGGCCGTCACCCACGCTGTCGCACGCATCGTATCTGCTGAGCCGAGCAGCTCAATCATATAGGCAGTCGCCGTCGCAGCCATTAGAGCTGTTCCCACACCCAGTATGAATCGCGCTAATGCTAGCGCTCGCGTGTACGGATAAAACAACATAAGAGCCGTTGCTGCTACCGATAGTGCCAAAGAGATTAAAATCACCTTGCGCCGTCCAATTCGATCAGACAATCCACCAAAAGCTAACAATATAGGTATGACACCCAATACATAAAAGGAAAACGCTATCGTAGTTGCTAATACGCCATAGCCATCATTGTGTGCATAAACGGCATAAAGCGGTCCTTGAATATTGACGCTTGTCGTTATCACACATAAGGCAAAGGCCAAATATTTATTATATTTTTTCGTGGTCATATATCGCTGCTTTTTGAAGAATAATCGTTGAATTGACTGAGGTAAGTGCGTTTCACAATAGAAACACATCTACCTCTACATCGTTTACGTTCAATAATTAAAACAAAAGCACAGTAGGTTATCTATATACAATACAGTACAATTAGACAGAACTGTTTGGTCTATAAAACCCATACAGTTCGGATATCCTACCCATATATTGTCATAGCTGTAACCTTAAGATAAAACCTTCACAAAATTCGCCTTACCAAAAATTGTAAAAAATATGAATAAGAAGCTAACACGCATCGAAGTTGTCATGGCTGACGTAAAAGAGAAAATAGCGACCGTTATCTATATGCCAGAGTCGCGACTACCCTCCGTCCGTGCCGCTGCCAAAGATTATGGGTTCTCACCATCGACCGTGGTTGAAGCCTATGAGCGCCTGCAAACTGAGGGCTTTATTTACTCTCGGCCTGGTGCAGGGTTCTATGTGGCAGAGACGACAGCGCCGCTATCATTGACAGATATAGCACCAAAAATTGATCGAGTGGTAGATCCATTGTGGGTATCACGGCAGTCGCTGGAGCCACTCGATGGTGCGCTAAAGCCAGGCTGTGGGTGGTTGCCAGCGGACTGGCTATTTGAGGCAGGTATGCGCCGTGGTCTGCGAAATGTAGCAAAAGCTGACGCGTCCATTATCAGTGAGTATGCAACGCCGCTAGGGCTGTTAGCATTGCGCCAACTACTCACGCGACGTATGGCAGGATTGAGTATCAATGCAGAACCGTCACAGGTCATATTGACGGATTCAGGCACTCAGGCGATAGATTTGATTTTTCGATTTTTGCTGACGCCAGGTGATACGGTTGTCGTCGATGATCCTTGTTATTTTAACTTTCGAGCACAGCTGCTTGCCCATCGGGTCAAAGTAGTTGGCGTCCCTTATACGCCAAATGGGCCAGATGTAGAGGCCTTTGCAGCGATTTTAGATGAGCATAAGCCGCGCCTATACATCACCAATGCTGCCATTCATAATCCTACGGGCGCAACGTTATCACCTGCTACAGCATACCGTGTATTACAGTTGGCTCAGACTGCTGGTTTGTACATTATCGAAGACGATATTTTTGCAGATTTTGAAGTCAAGCCTGCGGCGAGATTGGCAGCTTTAGATGGTTTATCACGCGTATTCTATATCGGCAGTTTTTCTAAAACGTTATCCGCATCCCTACGCTGTGGTTATATCGCAGCGCCTACAGAATGGGTCGAGAGTTTGGTAGATTTAAAGATAGCCACTGGCTTTGGTGGCAGTCAGTTAGCAGCGGCGGTTGTGTTCTCAGCGTTGACTGATAGCGGCTACCGTAAGCATATGAATGATATCCATACTCGGCTGGCAAGCGCGCGTACTCATACGCTACCACGACTGGCTAAATTAGGCATCGTACCGTGGCTGCTCCCACAAGCAGGTATGTTCCTATGGTGCCGATTACCTGAGAATAATAATGCGACCGAATTGGCCAATCGCTGCTTATCACAGGGTGTGGTATTGGCGCCGGGCAATGTTTTTAGCCAATCGGACAATGCTGAGAACTTTATGCGGTTCAATGTGGCACAAATGAGTCATTCAAAAGTTTTCGAGGTATTGGCTCAATCTTTAGACTGACCAATCAGAGACTTATATAGTCATTCCACTATAAAAGTATTACAGCGTTAACCTCGCTTGAAGTATCACATGTACATCTACATTCGGTTGCCTTGTACTACTTTTAAATTGAATCGACTATATTGCTAGTACCGTCCTATTATATAGTGACCTTTATAGTTCTAAGCCTAAATATCAGCCAAACATAAGCTGAACAAAATTAAATCTAACCATTCCCCAAAACGAATAACAACTCTCTAGGATAGCTCATATGTCCCCTATATATACTGCATTGGCTGTACTGGTTACTTTTATCTGGGGCGTGAATTTTACTTTTATTGCGTGGGGTCTTGAGAGCTTTCCGCCATTGATGCTTACTGCTCTGCGTTTTTTCTTTACTGCTGTGCCTCTGGTTTTATTTCTAAAGCCGCCTAAATTCAACCGTACCCTGTTTATTTATGCCATCGGTACATTTGTCATGCAGTACGCCTTTGTCTTTACAGCGATGCATCTGGGTTCATCCCCGGGGCTGACGGCACTACTGCTACAAATTCAGATTTTTATCACGGTATTGCTAGCATACTTTATATTGGGCGAAGCAGTCAGCCGTATGCAAATCGTCGGTATGTTGGTCGGTGTGCTAGGACTTAGCGTGATTGCGCTAAACCTTGGCGGTGATATGCTTTTGGCAGGGTTCATCTGTATTTTGATTGCGGCCATCGGTTGGAGCTTTGGTAACATTGCATCCAAGCAAGCCTCCAAGCAAGCATCAAAACAGGCCTCAGAAAAAGCTACCCTACAAGAGACGCAGCAAGGAACAAGGGGATCTGTTGCTACATCTAGCACTGGAAAAAATAAAGCCTCTGCTCTGTCTGCGCTAGCGCTGGTAGTCTGGGGCGGTCTCATTGCTTGCGTGATATTGACAATATCTTCTCTTACATTTGAGACTGATGCATGGCAGCTAGCGACGTTTACTGAAGCATCACTCAAGTCTTGGCTCTCACTTGGGTTTATCGTCTATATCTCAACCTTAATTGGCTTTGGCCTGTGGGCACACTTACTCAGTCAAAATACCGCCTCCAAGGTTATGCCGTTTGCACTATTGGTGCCCGTATTCGGTATGGTGACCTCAGTACTACTCACAGGAGAAGTAGTGACGTGGTGGAAAATGCTGGCCATGATGTTGATCTTATCAGGACTGCTATTGGCGAATGTGAAAATAAAAATGAAAAAAAGCTGCTAACGATGACCATTAAAACACTTAGCCATCATTAGCAGCTTTTTATTTTCTGCAGCTTTTTTTCTATAGTTATCGTAAATCATCCACGACAGCTAGCATCGCTACCAGTGATGCTTCGCCTAATTTGATGGAACGCTCTGGCGACCAACCCATCTCTTCATCGGGCAGATTATCATTGTCTTTAAATGGCATCTCTAACGTATTGGCGAGGCAATCAAAACGCTCTGCTACCCAATTGGTGGCAACGGTCATATTGGCAGCACCCGGCACATCAATCTCATAGCCAATCTCAGACTGAAAATCAGCACTGGCTAACTTTAATACCTCTGAAAATCTATCACGTAGTCCAGCAAGACGGTCACTGTAGCTTGGCGTCCCTTGTGACCCAGCGAGGAATACGTATGGCAATGCTTCATCACCATGCACATCATAAAATAGATCCACGCCTGTCGCTTCCATTTTATTAATCACATGAAATACTTCAGGGCTTTTGTCTAAGCTTGGACTTTGCCACTCACGGTTTAGATTGGTTCCGGCAGCATTAGTACGCAAGTGACCACGTACACTGCCATCAGGGTTCATATTAGGGACAATATAAAAATTGGCCTTGTCTAACAACTGCTTGCCAGTCGCATTATCACTATCTAACAAGCTATACAACAAACCCTCAATGAGCCATTCAGCCATCGTCTCACCTGGATGCTGACGAGCAGTAATCCATATATTGCGCTTACTAGCATCTCCGTCACCAATTTTGACTAGGGTCAAGTCACGTTTATCAAGTGTTTCGCCTAGATGCTCTAACGTCACTAGCGGATGCACTTGCACTGCGGCCAACAAATCTTGATGACGCTCATAGCTGTAAGGGGCAAAGTACGCAATTTGAATGGTTTCACATTCTAACTCTGCCACGATGGTCAATTTGCCATCTTTATAAGACGTTGGCAGACGGAACCAATGCTGACGATCATAAGAAGCTACCGCTTGGTAGTTCTCCCACCCTTCTAGATAAGACGCCTCTCCTGCATTCAGAATATTGAGAACATACTGCTCCCCTATTTGACCTGACAAACGAAAGTTAAACCACTGAAAAAACTCGCCGCCAACATCTGGACGAATCGCTAATTGAATGTCTTTTTTGTTGTCTGCATTAATAATGTCAATGTTGTCTGCATTAATAATGTCAATGTTGTCTGCATTAATAATGTCAATGTTGCCTGCATTAATAATGTCAATGTTGCCTGCATCAAAATTAGCTGTGATATGCATAGTCATTCCCTAATTGATTTTTATGATTGTGTTTTAAGTATTATGTTCGTTATCGACTTACTGTTCTACCTATTGCCTTGTAATAATCTCTAGCTTTATATTGGGCACTAGACATACATTTACTTGGTCATTATCAGCTCGTTTTCAAGGCAATAACCTATCAAATCTATCTGTTCAGGTTGAATATTTAGCGTTGACTACTAAAAGATTAAACCTCTGCTAATAACTCGACACTTACTTGAAAGTAATCATCGTCTTTTATAGTAATACTGACGTTACCGTTATGCGCCCCAACGATAGACTGTACGATAGATAGCCCCAAACCTGTTCCTGTATGGCGATCTATTGTTTTGTGATGTCGATAAAAGCGCTCAAACAACTTATCTGCCTCACTTTGTGTCAACGGCTCATCTAATTGGTTGGTGATGGTCATTCGTAGAATATCTTGTTTTGATTGCTGAAAACTGGTTATCGTTGTGCCCACTATCTCATCTGAGATTACTCTATCTGCACTAATGGTTATAACGCTATCTTGAGCAGCATAATAAACCGCATTCGATATCAGATTAGCAAAGAGCCTTTGTAATAAACTTTTATCCCCTAAGACAGCGCTGAAATCACCTTTGGTTTCAATAGCGATACCTCGGTCTTCTGCAATCATTTCGTAGTAATCAACGAGCTTGGTGATTAAACTGTCCGTATCCACATGACTGATTTGCGAGTCACTCAATCCTTTTTGGGTTTTTGCCAGCAGCAACATATTATTTATCATGGCCGACAGCTGCTCTAACGTGTCATGTTGATGGTGTAGCTGCTCAATGTATTCATCACCCGCTCTCGGTTTGTTTAACATGACTTGCGTTTGCGTGCTGAGTGTCGCTATTGGAGTGCGCAGCTCATGGGCGATATTGTCTGAAAACCGTGACAATGATTCAAAATTACTTTCAAGCTTGGCCATCATTGAGTTGTAAGATTCTGCTAATGGTCGCAGCTCTAACGGCATATCGCTGACCGTGACTCTGTCATCCAATCTGTCAGGATTCATTGTTTTCATTTTTTGGACGATGGTCGCCAAAGGTGCAAAACCCCAATACACACCCAGCGCCGCTACTGATACGAGCAACAAGGTAATCGCGAACAAAATCATACTAAGCTGACGATTGAACTGTAATAAATACTGATGATGCACATCTATAGGCAATGCGATAAGCGCGAGCATTTTGTCGTCTTCAATGACCATTGCTCGATAGTATCGGCTATTGATATTCATCACAAACTGTTGCTTATCATTATCTTGTTTCAGTGATGACAGATTAAACCCCTCTCCTAGCTCTTGAGCAAAGTTATTGGGGGTACTAGACAGTATCTGCCCTTCTTTATTAGCGATAATGGTTTTTAGATCGTAATCTAGCCAAGAAGAATGCTGATGATCAGCTTCCTCTGATATCACTGCGGTAGAAGTATCTCCATCAGGCATTACGTCAGGTGCCGCTCTTAGCGGCTGTTGACTATTCAATAGATTTTGAGAGCTAGGTAGGGTTTGAGAAGTTATAGGGCTACTAGGTTCTATCACTCGTTTACGTAGGTTAAAAGCCGCATGGGTCATAATCTCAGCGTCCATTTGCTCAAAATGGCCTTTAACAGAACGCTGTATCCATATATAAATAATAACCTGCGATATAACAACAAATATCGTGAGCAATAGCACAGTACGCCATAACAGTGGCAAGCGCCGATTATCAAACCTATATTTCATATTAGACATTGCCAGCTTCGTGAGATGGTTTGCTATCAAGCGCTGTATCGACAGCTTCTAACCGATAGCCCATCCCGCGCACCGTATGAATCAGCTTTGCGTCATGATCATCGTCTATTTTTATACGCAGACGCCTTATCGCCACATCAATCACATTGGTATCATTTTCAAAGTTCATATCCCATACTTGGGAGGCGATGATTGAGCGTGGAAGCACTTCACCGCGACGCTCTAATAAAAACTGTAGTAAGGAAAACTCTTTTGCCGTGAGCTTAATAGGCTTATCTCCTCTATGCACCGTACGCTTGCCAATGTCCATCTTGAGATCCGCTATTTGCATAATCGTACTTTGATAGTCGGCTTGATTGGCACGTCGTAATAAGCTTTTCATCCTAACGATCAATTCTGCAAAGGCGAAAGGTTTGGTCAAATAATCATCACCACCAATCTCAATCCCCTTTATCTTGTCACTTAAGTCATCTTTTGCGGTTAGAAATAGCACGGGCGTATGCTTGCCAGCCGCTCGGTAATTACGCACCAGCTCAAAACCACTAACATCAGGTAGCATCACATCCATCAATATCACGCTAAACTCTTCCGTCATCAATGCATGATAGCCATCTAATCCTGTTAGCTGATGATCCACGATAAACCCAGCTTCGGTTAAGCCTTTTTTTATATACTCGCCGAGCTTTAACTCATCTTCTACCAGCAGTACTTTCATGGTAATTCCTCAATACGGTCATGATTGTTTAACGTTCTAACCAGCACAGGTGACAACATTGACCGGTAGCTGACAAAGATGTCATGTGCTCGTAATCAGACTGTCAGTTTTATTTTGCTAATCTATATAAACGGTACACAGGTGCTCGTTTCCAATGCCTAGCTACTATCCAATACTTAGGGCGTGTCCTCAATTCAAACGAGTGTCTCTAAATGGGCTAAAAACAGCTAAATTTTGCCAAACATCGTCAAATAGTTGGTCAATATCTCGATATTATCTGCACTATTTTCCTCGTTTGACGGCAATTTATCTCATTTTTATCACCATTTTTAAAATGAGGACACGCCCTAGCTACTATGAATTATTTTTATCGGTAATCAATGTAAACAATTTACAAAAGAGGTTTTATATGAAAATTCATGGTTCATTCAAAAAAGCAGTACTGCTATCAGTCTCTGTACTTATTGGTACTACCACTGCCAATGCGCATACGACTGATCTAAGCACTTCAATCATCAACAACTGCGACGCTGTGACTGAGTTTGCAAAAAACTTGGATCATAACGATGTTCAGCTCTCAAATTCACAAATGAAAAGCTATATCGATGCAAGAGTGGCTTGTGAGATTGAACACAAAGATCAACATCTACAGTCTGAAAAATACTTTATCAACAAATATGGTAGCGATAAGTAACATCAACTCTGATGTCATACTAAAGGATTACTGACAACATTAAAAACCATAAATAGTAAGATGACAGAATTGTAATCTTACCGTCATCTCTCTGTCAGAATCACTAAAGTATGCTTTAAAGTAACTTAATATCTTAAAGTCTTTTCGACTACATACTAAATCAAATAAGGATTTACCATGTCATTATTCAAATCAATGCCACTGTCTAAATCAATCGTAGCAACTGCTATAGCCTTAGTTGTTTCAACCTCTGCTTTGGCGCACGACCCAAAAATGCACGCTGAAAAAGACCAAATGAACTGTGAGAAAATGCAAAAGCATATGCAGATGATGCAAAAAATGGATCATAGCAAAATGGATATGAATGATCCTGCTATGAAAGCCATGATGGCTAACATGAGCAAAATGAAAGCGATGTACCAAAAGCACTGTGTGAGCAGCGATAGCGACTCTTAAATATCAATTTATAAGTTCAACACTATAGTCAGTTCAATATAATTTCGATACAAGGAAACCGAGTGCAAGCTATACATTAGTATGCTTAGCGAGGATGACGCTGTAGCGGATTTATATAGACTTGACTATATTGTCAGAGAAGCTGATCAAGCAGTAATGGGATATTAAAGAAAATGGATTTTTAGGACAAACCTATGAAGTTTTTGTTAGGAATACTTTTTACTGTCTTTTTCGCTATTACGGGTATTTTTATTACGGTGACTAGCGGCATGATAAATATCGGTGCTGATCGAGCTCATAGTCCGCTGGTTTACGATTTTTTAGAAACTGCCCGCACACGCTCAATTGAACATGCCAGTAAGAATATTTTGGTTCCCAATTTAAAAAAGGCGGAAATGATCAGCTCCGGCGGTGCAGATTACAAAGATATGTGTGCAGGCTGTCATTTGTCTCCCGGCGTCAACAGCACAGATTTAAATAGCGGTATGTACCCAAAGCCTCCTAACTTTACTGAGGCGGATGTCGTTAAGCGCTATCAAAACGAGGCTGGTGCCAGACAAAGCTTTTGGGCGATTAAACATGGCATCATGGCGTCTGGCATGCCCGCTTGGGGCGCTACTCACGATGATGACAGAATATGGGCGATGGTCGCTTTTATTAGATCGCTACCTGACTTAAATGAAAACCAATACACCATGCTAACGACTCGGTTAGACGATAGTATGTTAGATATGTCATTTGATGGTGAGATGGATATGTCAGGTGATGGATCCGGCATGCAACATTGATTTTTTGTACAAAATGCAGTGCTCAATAGTGCTGCTTTTTGCGATTTGAGTTTTAAGCTTTGCTAGCACTATTTTGTCCAGTGCTATTTTATCCAGTGATGTGGCTCTAATTTTTATAATATTTAATCGTCAGACAGACGCTCGGGAGTGGTTTTATGAGACGCTATACTAATAGATTTATTAATGAACATAATCTGATATCTGGCCGTGTGCTCTCGGCGATCGTGGTATTGCCATTATCGTTAACGATTGCCGCTTGTAGTCAACCTAATTCCGCTGCTGACTCAACACCAGCGACTGAGCCAACTGTTGCTACGCAAAACGTGCAAACTACGCACACGGAGCAACCAACAGCTGAAATGACACCTATCAGTGCTCCTTCAGATACCCAATCAACTATCCTAAAAAAAATCTCAGCCACCGTCTACAAAGATGCTAATTGTGGCTGTTGCAAAGAATGGGTCGGTTATGCCGAAGGTCATGGTCTAAACGCAACCGCACAGAATGTCGAAGACGTGTCCTTATTTAAAGAGCGATACAGCGTACCGCAGCAAATGCGCTCTTGCCATACCACCATCACTACTGATGGCTACGTATTTGAAGGTCATGTCCCTGCTAAATATATGGCGCAGTTCCTAAAAAACCCGCCAAGTGATGCGATCGGACTTGCTGTACCGAGCATGCCAGTCGGTAGCCCAGGTATGGAATACCAAGATAAATTTATGCCATATAAAGTGATGCAGCTTAATAAAGATGGCTCAACAGCTATTTATGCAACTATTGACACACCGCAGCAGCAAATCTAGCTTGGTTGTCGTTTAAATAGCTTATCCAGCTCTGTTAATAAGCAGCCAAAGACATAGGCTTAGCTGATAAACATATAGACTCAACTCTCACTTTATGGATATAAATCAGGTGAATTATTATGAACAAAACTATGCTTAATCGCAGGCGTTTTTTGACAGGATCTTCTACTTTGTTAGGGGCATCCATGCTGTCCACCCTACCGTCTATTGCCAATAGTGCGCTCGGTAAAGGCCAGCAGAATGTAGCCATCAACAGTGATAAATCTGACCATATCGTACCTATCCTAACCGGTAATGAGTTTGACCTGTATGTCAGCAAGAAGCCCGTTACTGTCAATGGCAAGTCGAGTATGGCAACACTGATTAATGACTCATTGCCAGCACCAACGCTAAAGATGCAAGAAGGCGATACAGTAACTATCCGTGTTCATAACCAAATGAATGAGTCAACCTCTATTCATTGGCATGGCTTGCTCGTACCTTTTGAGATGGATGGGGTACCAGGTATCAGTTTCGATGGCATTCCCGCGAACAGCACCTTTACTTATAAATTCAAACTTAAACAATCAGGCACTTATTGGTATCACTCTCATAGTGGTTTTCAAGAGCAAACCGGTATGCTTGGTGCTATCGTCATTGAACCCAAAGGCCGTGAGCGTCATCCTATCGAAGAAGACCATGTAATCGTGCTGAGTGATTGGACACACCGCGATCCGCACAATCTCTTGAAGTTGCTCAAACAGCGCGCTGACTTTGATAACTATCATTTGCCGGATTTCAAAAAGCTATTGTCTGATATCGCCGCAACAGATTTAGAAGCCGCTTATGACAAGCGCAAAATGTGGAATCAGATGCGCATGATGCCGACGGATTTTACTGATTTATCTGGCGAAAAGACCTTTACCTATCTAATGAATGGTAAGACCACAGCGGCTAATTGGACACAACTAGTAAAAGCAGGACAGCCCGTTAAATTACGCTTTATCAATGCTTCAGCACAGACGATATTCGATGTGCGTATACCGGGTCTCAAGATGACTGTGGTAGCAACAGATGGTATTGATGTCGCACCCGTTGCGATTGATGATTTCCGCATTGGCGTGGCTGAGACCTATGATGTCATCGTCACGCCTACTCAAGACGCACATACGATATTTGCCCAAAACATCGATCGTTCAGGCTATGTTGCGACCACGCTTGCGACCAAAAAAGGTGCGCGAGCTGCCATACCGGCTATGGACAAGATCGAATGGCTAACCATGGCAGATATGATGGGTGCGATGGGTGATAAAGGCTACAAAGCAAAGCACGCTAAGACCGAATATGACTTTAAATCTGACATGCGTGTCGACAGTCCACGTATGAACCTCGATGATCCCGGTATTAACCTGCGTAATATTAATCGTGACGTGCTGAATTATAGTCAGCTGCGCTCTGTCGATGAGGCCATATTTGCAGAGCAGCGCAAGCCTACTAGAGAGATTGAGCTACATTTAACGGGTAACATGGAGCGCTATATTTGGGCGTTGGATGGTGTCATGTTTAAGGATGCAACGCCTGTCAATATTAAGCCAAACGAGCGTGTGCGTATTACCTTAGTCAATGACACGATGATGAACCATCCGATGCACCTGCATGGTATGTGGAGTGACTTGCGCACGCCATCTGGAGACTTTCAAGTACGTAAACATACGATTGTGGTGCAGCCAGCGCAAAAGATTAGCTTCGATGTGACGGGAGAAGTTGGACGATGGGCATGGCACTGTCATCTGCTGTATCACATGGAAGCTGGCATGTTTAGAGAAGTTGCCGTTGTTTAACAAACCTTCGAATATGAGGCTTATTATGAAAATATCTAAGAAAAATCTGTCATTCATTGGTTTGTCATCGCTAGTCTTACTCACATCCTCTTTTGCAACAGCTGCTGAGATGTCGAATATGGATCATAGTGGCATGGATATGTCAGGTGATATGTCCAATATGGACCACAGCGGCATGGATATGTCAGGCGATATGTCTGGTATGGACCACAGCGGCATGGATATGTCGGGCGATATGTCTGATATGAACCACAGCGGCATGGACATGTCAGGTGATATGTTTGATATGGACCATAGCGGCATGGATATGTCGGGTGATATGTCTGATATGGACCACAGTGGCATGGATATGTCTGGTATGGATATGTCTGGTATGGATATGTCGGGCATGCAAGGTGGGCAGCCACCAGCTGATGCTCGCAGTCCAGACTATTCAAATGGGGTTTCATACGGGCAGTATGGTAAGCCCATGATGATGGGCAGCATGCCATTATGGGGAGTCTCAGTAGACGATTTGGGTTATCAGTTTGATGAAGACCAAATCAACTTCGAGGCGACGGGTTGGTACGGTACTGATAGCAATCGTTTAAGACTACGTACCGAAGGTAGTGCTCAGACTAAAGATGATAAAGAAATAGATAGCTTGAGCTCGCTTGCTTATTGGAAACCACTAAGCATTTTCTGGAATGGTGAAGCTGGTGTCGCTTACGATACTGAAAACGATAACGCTGCCATAATGGCAGGTATTGTCGGTACCGCGCCTTATTTTATCGAAACGGATGCGAGAGCCTACTTATATACCGATGGTCAACTTCGTCTTGATCTGGGCGCAGAGTACGAATGGCGTTTGGATCAGCATTGGGTAGTCATACCGGAGGTTGGACTGACTGCCTTTAGTAAAGATGACCATGATAATGGTATTACCAAAGGCTTTAATGAGATGGAAACTGAGGTCAGGCTGACTTACGAGACATTCAGTCGCCAGCTAGCTCCTTATGTAGGTGTTAGTTATGAGACAGCGCTTGGCAAGGCTCGTGGCCAACGACGTCAAGAAAATGAATCAGTTGATAGCAGTAGTTTGACTGCGGGGGTTAAATTCTGGTTTTAACTGTCTACCCATTTTAATTTAACAAAACAATGGAGGTCATATCATGGAAGCTGCTAAGCAAAAAAATATGAACCCTTATGTAAAATTTACCTTAATGATTCTGACATCGACTGTCATCATGTATATCATGATGTACTTCAATACCTACCAGTGGGATCACATTTACTTTAGTGAAACCCGAGCGTATATGGCGCTATACATGGGTGCCGGTATGGCAGTCGTCATGTTGGCATTTATGACCGATATGTATAAGAAGACCAAGGTCAATTTGATGATCTATGGTCTAAGTGTATTGATGTTTGCAGTTGGTATCTGGGGCGTTAGATCTCAAGCGACTGTCGATCAAGTCGATTGGATGCAGGCGATGATACCGCATCACTCGATTGCCATTCTCACCAGTAGCCGCGCTGATATTGAAGATCCGCGTGTACAAAAGCTTGCTGATGATATTATAAAAGCACAAAAGCGTGAAATCGCTGAGATGAAGCAGTTGATTGATGAGCTTGAATAAGAGAATGGTGTACCAGTGAACGCTGCGAAAAGCGATTACTTTTTTCTGCTCAGACGCTCAATGACCCAGCCTGCTAGTGGGAAAGACACCAACTGTGTCAGTGGAACAAGTATTATCGTTTCAATTAATACCACCACTGGCAGGCTTAATCCTTGGGTCACAGGCTTCAATAACGTCAATACGATTAGGAGCGTTGGATAAAGTCCGACATATCCTATCAATATGCGTATAAGTCTGTCTTTGGAATTCTGATTCATTGCCTACTACCTATTGATAAAACGATAAAAGAAAAACCTTTAAGCGACAAAAACAATAATTGTCGCTTAAAGATTGACTGTCTGTGAATATCCAACAAGTCACAAATTTATAAATGAAAATAAGGCCATTAGTATTAATAGCCTTATCTCAGTCACTGTTTATGTACTTTGCTATTCTTGATAGTAAGGATAATCACTGTAGCCCACATCAGTACCACCATACATCGTGGTAGGATCTACTTCATTCAATGGCCAGTTATTGGCAATACGCTCTGGCAGATCAGGATTGGCGATAAAAGGACGACCAAACGCGAATAAATCACCGTAGCCTTTTTCTAAAATGTTCACAGCTTTTTGTACCGTGTACTTGCCAGCATAAATAATACGGCCTGAAAACTCTTCTCTGACTGCTTGATAAAAAGTGTCTGGTAAATCAGGCGCATTATCCCAATCAGCTTCTGCAATGGACAAATAAGCAATACCCGCTTGCTCAAGCAATTTGACTGCTTCGACATAGGTATGATGGGGATCTGACTCTACCAAGCCTAAATACACGCGCGTCTCATCCGTACTCGCAAATAATGGCGCAAAGCGTACGCCTAAACGATCAGCACCCACCACATCACTGACAGCAGCGACGATTTCTTTTAAGAAGCGCAAACGATTGGTCAACGACCCACCATATTGATCATCACGGTGATTGGTGTGCTCAGAGATAAACTGATTGACCAAATAGCCATTAGCACAATGCAACTCTACCCCATCAAAACCTGCCTCCAATGCATTGCGTGCGGCTGCCGCATACATCGTTACCAACTCACCAACTTCATCAGTGCTAAGAGCTCGTGGCTCACTTGGATCAGCCAATGCGCCTGCACCTGGGCCTGTTTCAATAAAGACTTTTACATTGTCAGCAGTAATATCAGACGGCCCTACAGGCTGAGCACCATTAGGCTGCAAGCTGGTGTGCGATACTCGGCCTACATGCCAAAGCTGAGCAAAAATAATACCGCCTTTGTCATGTACTGCTTGCGTGACTTTTTTCCAGCCTTCAACTTGGGCTGGTGAATGGATACCTGGCGTCCAAGCGTAACCTTGACCTCTTGGCTCAATTTGCGTACCTTCCGTCACCATAAAGCCTGCTGACGCACGCTGTGCATAATAGCTGGCCATTAGGTCATTAGGGATATTGTCAGGTTGCGTGCTACGAGAGCGTGTCAATGGCGGCATTACGATACGGTTGTTGAGCGTATAAGGCCCAAGTGCTACAGAGGAAAATAGTGTATCTGGAATAGTTTGTGTCATAAGTATCTCTTTTAAAGCAGCTGATGGCTTATTATTGAATGTATTGAGCCTGTTTTAATGCTTAATAGCTCATTTAGTGGCTACTTAAGCAATGTTGGTCAGCATAGCGTTTTGCAGGTACAATTAGAAACAACCGTTTCTTGTTTAAGATACAATTATTAATGGTATGAAATTATGAATGGTATGAATCGGCTCGATATCAAGCAACTTAGAGTATTGCAGGCGCTACTTGATCTAAAAAACTTGTCGCAAGTCGCACGCAAAATGGGGCTGACCCAACAAGCTATTAGTGAGCAGTTACGCAAGTTACGTGAGGTATTTGATGATCGCTTGTTTATTCGTCAAGGCAATAGCATGGTAGCAACACCAAAAGCGCTATCGATGCAGCGACCTATTGACCATATATTAAAGCAGTTGGAAGATTTGTTAGAGCCAGAGATTTTTATGCCGCACACATACAAAGGCGTCTTTACGATTAGCGCGACTGACTATGCGACGCAGGCATTATTACCGCAATTGTTTAATATTACGCGACGCAACGCACCAGATTTGAAGTTAATCGTACGCGATTTTGCCTCAGACAATATCAATCAGCTGATTGCAGCAGGCGAGCTTGATTTGTTGATTACCTTTCCCGAGTTTATCCCCGATAACTTATCGTATGTCACTCTGTTTGAAGAGCAACATTTATGCGTGACGGGTTGTGAAAATACCTTTGCCACAGAGGTATTTACACTGGCACAAGTGGCTGCACACGCGCAGCTAGTAGTGTCACCCTCGCGTGCTAATTTACGAGGCTCTCATGACCAATGGTTTGCAGAAAAAGGTCTAAAACGAAATATTGTGATGTCAGTTCCAAGCTTTTCGGCCGTACCCAATATTTTGCACACCACTGACATGATTGCGTTTTATCCTTCGCGATTGTTGCCGAGCAGCAAGGTCAAAGAGCTTAAGATTGAAGCGTTGCCCCCCACTTTTAAAGTCATCGCGGCATGGCATCCACGTACCAACGACAGCGGCATACATCGTTGGTTGATTGAGCAGTTGAGAAATCTATAGTAATTAACTTAGCTATAGCCAACTTTGAAACGACATCGAACATTCTTAAACTTAATGTAAGTATTATCTAGACTAAACACGGTCCTACACAAGATTCTAGACGGGTGCACATAATCACAGTAACAGTTTCTTAAAAGTAGTTATCCTACGCAATACTCTCCAAATTGGGTATTAAATCATTACTGCTTATCACTTTATCAACATCAACAAACTCACCTTTACCCATGGCGCCAAGATTATAGTCTGCAAACTCATGATATAAAGTGACCACATCACCCATAATCAATAGTGCAGGGGTTGGCAGTTTTGCTTCAGCTTGCTGATCAGCGATATCACTTAATGTGCCGATAAGTACTTGCTGCGTTGGCATACTGGCATGACTAATGATAGCAAAAGGCGTTTCGCTGTCGCGCCCCGCTGCTATCAACCCTTGTGTCATCTCATGCAAACGGTGCAAACCCATGTAAAACACAACTGTCTGGCTGCTGTCCATTAGCTCACTATAATCGTTATTAGGCGCGCCATTTTTTTTGCAAGCGGTGACAAACTTGACCGATTGAGCATGGTCACGGTGCGTTAGCGGAATTCCTGTACGGCTAGCAGCGGCACTGGCGGCAGTAATACCTGGAATAGACTCAAAATGAATGCCATGACGTACCACTTCCTGTAACTCTTCGCCGCCGCGCCCAAAAATAAAAGGGTCGCCACCTTTTAAGCGAACCACTATTTTTCCTGCCAGCGCGTGTTTGACCAGTAGCTCGTTAATATTCTCTTGTGGTAATGCATGATTGGCGCGGCGCTTACCAACGAATATTTTTTCAGCCGTGCTCGCGCACATATCCAAAATATCCTCAGACACCAGACTGTCATATAACACTACTTCTGCGCGCTGCATCACTCGCCACGCTTTTAATGTTAATAGCTCAGGGTCACCAGATCCTGCGCCAATCAGATGCACAGTGCCTCTTTTGGTGCAAGTTTGCACGTTATCTGCGCAGTGTTGATCCATTAGCTGATAGGTCAGATGCATTGAGGTAGCGGCAGATATATTGGTCATGGTGGTGACTCCTGATAACAGCGTGAATACAGCAAAATGGGCAACCACAAGCAAAGTTGTCAATAAACCCCTACCCTAAAATGGCTTATTGTTCATAACACAACACTCAACCAGTAATTGCATATAAAAGGCTGCAAGCGACGTGCCATAACATCATTTAAGCTTGTGCCAATGGGGCGCATTCTGCGATTAATGCGTTAATTTGCCCCACGCAAGAGCCACAATTGGTACCTGCTCGGCACTGCTTACCCACTGCCGTCGCACTAATACAACCATGCTGTGTGATAGCGTTGAGAATGGTATTTTTTCCAACTGACATACATGAGCACACTAAAGGTCCTGGATCAACATAGCCGCTGGCAGGCCGCCCCGCTAGCAACCATTTATATCGTTGATTAACAGGTATTTGACTAGTATCCGTAAAGCAGCTATCGAGCCAACGTACACTCGGTAATTGCTTTTGCGTTGGAGCAACATAAATAGCCATAATCAGTTGTGTGCTGGGTCTCTCATCATCAGATGACCCACTATTTATGGCAGCGTTATTTGAGTCCGTCTCAGGCGCAGATTGCGTCACAATAAAACGCAATTGATTCTGTACATTATCGACCGTAAACGCCGTATGCATGACACGCTCTTGACAGTTTGGCTGTGATAATGATTGCATAGAGGCCATAAACTGCTGCCAAAACTCGGGGCACGCTAAGGTACTGCTAGCCTCCACCATCGGGCTAGCGAGATTTATCAAGACACTGTTATTTTGATGACTCAAACTCCAAGTAAGTGCAGGTAATGCCTCTGGCAAAATATTATTCGAATGTGCTTCGCATTTTGTTTCAGACAATTCTTTCTCTGACGATTGCGCAGAAAAATTGGCCAAAATAGTACGTAGTTGCACTATAACGGCGTCTTGCCACTTAGGATGCACCAAAATCTTGCCAAATGATTGCATAGGAACGGACGTGATACTGATCGCCGAATTTTTGAGCTCTGGCTGCCCTGAATGTGGATCGACGACTGTTGGAATAAGGGGACCTACCCGAGCAAAGCTAGCAAAAGCATTGCTCCAATGCATGGGCATAAACGCATCACCAACGCGCAACGTATCGCTAATGGCAACTTGCGCCATTACGGTACTTGCGGGCTCGTTGCCATCCCTAGCCGTACTCATCGCGATATCAATGACTATGCCATTATTGGTCACGCCGTTCTCATAACTTTCATACTTTCCGTAGTTTTCATACCTACGATGCAGTTGCACAAAATCATTGTCTTGAACACCTAGCTGCCGTGCATCATTAGGATGTATGGTCAGTGTCGGTACTGGCTGATGTTGATTTAACTGCGATGCAAGGCCAGTACGAGTCATGGTATGCCATTGATCACGAAGCCTACCCGTAATCAGGCGTACATGAACCACCTGGTTTGCAGGTTGAGTATCATGCTCAAGCTCTTGTTTAGAGGGCGATTGATGCTCCCCAATCAGTTGGGGATTTTTCCTTCTTTGACGTCGATTCACATTGGCTATGCTCGCTTCATTAGAGGGCGTAATAGCGATTAACTGTGACTTAGTAACCGTAGCTACGGGATTAATGACCTCGTTTGCTAAAGGTTTTACTGTACCAATCATGGAGATACGCGTGCCACCCCATTGAAATGGCAACATCTCTTCGTATGCTTGATGACTGAGTGCCATTGGCTGATGTGCTTGATTGCCGTTCTGATTAATATGCTGGCTAATATGTTGTTGAGCAGGTTTATCGGCTGGCACCTCATCTGTCATTAAAACAGACAAGTCTTTGCTAAGATTCAGGTAACGAGGATAAGTCTTATTAGAATTGGATGGGCTTTGGTTGTGCGTATTGCCATAAGCGGTCAATGCCACATGTTCATTAAATATCTCGCTAGGATGTTGATAATCAAACCCCGTTAATCCCATTCGTGTGGCAACTTGAGACAGTATCCACCAATCTGGTTTGGCAAGCCCTGCTGCAGGCATTAATGTCCGCTGCCGAGAGATACGCCGTTCAGAATTGGTAACCGTTCCAGATTTTTCACCCCACCCCTGAGCAGGCAGTACAATATCGGCACACTTTACCGTGTCACTGTCTACCGAGCAGTCAGAGACAATCACCAAATCACATTCAGCAAGCGCTTGGCGAAAATTATCAGCATCTGGCAAACTGACCACAGGGTTGGTGGCCATAATCCAAATGGCCTTGATACGACCATCCAATATGGCAGCGGCAGCATCGCAGGCTTTGACACCCACGTTTGGGGAGATAGGTTGAGGCGACTGCCAAAAATCTGCCACGAGCTGACGATGATCGGCATTGTCTAGTTCTAAATGCGTCGCTAACAAATTGGCAAGGGCACCGACTTCTCGTCCACCCATTGCATTAGGCTGTCCAGTAAGTGAAAACGGACTGGCCCCTACTTTGCCCACACGCCCCGTGAACAAATGGGTATTGATAATAGCATTGACCTTATCGGTTCCGCTTTGTGATTGATTAACGCCCATACTAAAGGCTGTGACTGTTTTATCAGTGGCGGCAACGCATTCATAGAACTGGTGGATATTATCTGCAGACACTTGGCAGGCGCTGGCAACTTCATCAATGCTCCATGCTTTGGCCGCATTAATCGCATCATCAACGCCCAAGCTTTGGTTAACATATTCATCATCTTGGCAACCCTGCTGATCTAGGTAATGCAGCAACCCATTATATAAATGTGTATCCGTACCCGCAGCAATTGGTAAATGCAAATCGGCAAATTCACAAGAGTCCGTACGGCGCGGGTCTATCACAATCAGTTTTTTATTAGGATTGGCTTTTTTGGCTGCTAAAAATCGACCAAACAAAATAGGATGGCACCACGCCATATTGGAGCCTACCAGTACTAATAAATCACAAGCCTCTAAATCCTCATAATTACCCGGCACAAGGTCTGCGCCAAACGCACGTTTGTGCCCGGCTACTGCGGATGACATGCACAGCCGAGAGTTGGAGTCGATGTTGTTATTACCGATAAATCCTTTTATAAATTTGTTAGCCACGTAATAGTCTTCAGTCAGTAATTGACCTGAGACATAAAACATAATGCTGTCTCGCCCGTGTTTGGCGATAGTGTCATTTAAACGACTGGCCACGTCATCTAAAACGGTTTCCCAGTCTGTCTGCTCTATAAGCGGCTTGTCAGATTTACGTTTGGCATTGAAATCATTACCCAATTGCATAGGCTGATGCTGTTGCATGACTGCGTGCTTGTTTTGATAATATGGCTCGGTCAAGCGGCGCGCGGTGCCTAATGTTTGTGCCAGCGCACTCCCTTTGGAGCACAATTTACCAAAGTTAGCCGGATGCTCAGGATCTCCTTTTACACTCAGCACCTCTGTCTCATTCACGCTCGCTAAAACACCGCATCCCACTCCGCAATAGGGGCACGTCGTGCGAATAGTAGTTATCGAGCTATCAATCGAGCTATCAATCAAATCACCATCAGATGACAATGGTGCTTTTTTGATATTTTTGGCGGCGCTTATGTCATGTGTCTCAATGACTTGGCCTGTCGTTTTTTGCACGCTATTAGGCAGGTTGTTCGATTTATTAGCTGGCACTACTTTGCTAGCAGCAGATTCATTGGCGGTAGCGTTATTCATAATGCATCCTCTAACAGTTCGGCCGCTTTATGATGATTGATGTTCTTGTCTGTATCATTAAATTCTATATTTACTTCCCTAGTTGGCGAATTGTTAAGTGTGATTTCATCCAAATGACAATATGCCTCACCAAATATGAGTGTGTCTTTGATGGACGTAATATCAACGTTATCTATAATCAACTGGCTATAAAAGCTGCCATCGCTGGTGTCCCCATAAAGCACAGCACCAATGAGTTTGTTTTCTTTGAGGTACAGACAATGATAATGGTTTAATTCAGGCTGACGATATACGAGGGTTTCAACAGTATCAGCGGCTTCGTCATCAAAAGCGATTTGCCCTGCAGAAAATGTCGACATACCAGATACTTTTAATTTTAATGACAACGGTTTGCTCACAAAAGGAACCCAGTGATCTGGCACGGTGATTTGGCCATCTATTACGTTTGTATCGTTTTCTATCAAATCCTTTGATGCTAAATTACTTGAAGTCGAATTACCTAATATCAAGCCATCTTTTAAAACCGTGACCAACGTATCTACTTGTTGATTGACCGGCGCCACCATTCCAAATAGCTCGCCCTCTCGCTCTATACACTCACCAATCGCATAAACATTGGGACAACTGGTATGCATAAAATCATCGACCACAATACCGCGATTAACCTCGATCCCGCTTTGCTTGGCAAGCGCTGTATTGGGTATCACACCCACTGCCATCACGATAAAATCGGCCGCTAGCGTGCGCCCGTCCTTTAAAGATAATCCGCATACTTCTCCTGCATCATTCATCTCAATGGCCTCAGTATGGGCAGAAACCGCGAGACCAACCCCTCGGCGACTGAGCTCAGCTTGCAAAAGCTCGGCAGCTGGCAGGTCTAGTTGGCGATTGAGTACATAAACATCCATATGAATGACCGTCATGCTCGCGCCCTGTGCCGCCAACGCGCAGGCAGCCTCCAATCCCAGTACGCCACCGCCAATCACCAAACCCGTTTTTCCTTGGCTAGCATAGTCCATCAGAGCGGTCACATCGGCAAGGTCTCGAAACACATGCACGCCCTTAGCTGTGTGATTGGGGAACGGAATGACTCGGGCAGTTGACCCTGTAGCCATTACTAACTTGACATAGTTGAGTGTTTGCCCATCATCCAATTCAATACACTGGCACTTAGTATCTATTGTCTCTACTGCAACCCCAGCCAGCACAGTAATACCCAGCTGCTCATACTCTGAGTTGTCATATAAATAAGTATCTTCAAACGCTGTGTCGCCAGCCAATACTGGTGACAGCATAATGCGGTTATAGCCCACTTGCGGCTCTTTACTGATTAACGTAATTGGCAAACGGGCGGTGTCATCATTTGATTGCGTGCGAGCAAGCTCAATGGCAAAACGACTGCCTGCCATGCCCGCTCCGATAATAATGATGCCAGCGTTTTTTTGATGGTCTGATGCTAAGGCGTGAGTGTTGGTATGAGTATCTACCCTAGTGGAGGCTTGCGACATAGATAGCGACATAGATAGCGACATAAACAGAAAATTCCTTAGCCGCGCGGAGCAGCATTGAATGCAAAACAGCGTGTCATGAAAAGTACGCCAACAACAATAAAATGATGACAAACTCTATGAAGCAAATGCCATGCCATACTAGTAGAGGGTTACGCTTAATGAGAGGCTCTGGGTCGCGGCTGTGCGCCTTATTATCGGGGTTAAAATCTTGTAAAAACTCACCAATGGCTTGATAGCGCGCGTTAGTATTGACATGCAGCGCACGCATGAGTGCCTGTTGGCTGGTGTCAGGTACGTTCTGTTGCCGTAGCGGCTGCGCGGGCATCATTAGTGTTTGGTTTGGCATCATTAGTGTTTGGGTATTAAATGGCAATTGCCCCGTCAGCAGTTCATAACCAATCACTGCAATCGAGAACAAGTCAGAATGCACGCCTTTTGGTGCATCGGTGTAATATTCTGGTGCAGCATAGTGCAAATCACCATTTGGTGGTCGGGTGCTGTCTTTTAAGATAGAGGAACTGGCGGAACCAAAATCAATGAGTTTGACGGCGCCTGATTTGGTTAAAAGAATGTTTTCGGGTTTGATGTCTTGATGCAACAGATAGTTGCGATGCATGACTCGAACCGCCATGCCAATTTTGGTGAGTAAATCAAAGGTTTGCCACACATCACAAGGCGCATGACGATCCATAAAGTCCCGTAGACTCTCACCGGCGATATATTCAGTCAAATGATATAAGTATGTGGTACTTGCTGGTACCGGATAATAACGCAGCAGCCCCGACTCACTGAGCCCAGAACCCACGTTATGACCAATATTGTTGGATGCAGGATTGACAGACAATCGATTGGGATCAGCTTGATTGTAAGCCGACTCGCCTGCGCGGCGATGTTTTGATAGGCTCAAACCAATTTTACGTTCTTTTAAAAAATCACGCAGGTAGTGACCATCGGCGACCGAATCTAAACTGGGTGATTTTAGAACAAAGTCATTATTGTATTCATCTTGCACCCAGTACACGTGACTGCGAGCCGTACGAGCGATAATACCAATCACAGTAAAGCCATCAATATGGTCGCCTATCTGTAAACCAGTTGGAAGCTGGTAGCGATTCACATCATGTATGACCGTATCCAGATTTTCAAAGTCAATGCCATCAAAATGACCAATACCCTTAGAGCCATTGATAGAAGTAAAATGGGCTGAGCGTGTGTTCATACTCAGCATGACCATGCTTAGATTGTCATGACTGCCTGCACTAAAGGCTTGCTCGCACACGGCTTGACTGGTGTTAAACCCTAGCAGTAATTTGTGTGTAGTAGCCATCAACTGAAATATATCAGTCGCACTGCTGCACAGCTCAAATTGCAACTCTGTGGGCTCTATATGCTCATACACCCCATCTGTCATAATGGCCAAACATTCGTTTTGATGAAGGGTAAATACCGATTGTTGTAGCTCTAACTGGCTATCTGCGCCGATAGCTGCAGCAAGCGCTCCTTTGTCTTGGCCGCGGTGCACGCGATGATCTTTGCTCAATACTGTCAGACAATCTACCCCAACGCGGTATATTCGAGAGTCGCCTGTATGAAACAGGTGAATACGGTCACCGATACAGAGCAAGCCTGATAACGTAGACAACAACGGCGGCACCCGTTGATACGATTGAGGAAAATATAGAATATCGTTGGCTTTGTTGACTGCTGTTTTGATAATAGTGGCGACTTGATCATCATCAAAACTGATGGATGACGTCTCATCTTGTGATTGTGCCAGTGCAGTCAACCCCAATGTTATTTTGTGGGCAATGGTATTCACTACCAGTCGACTTGCCTGTTTTGGAAACTGACAAGCGCTGACCCCATCTGCCATCAGCACCAATAATGGGGCTGATGAGGACGGGTGAGATATTGAGCGATTAGCATTAGATGATTCTGCACCTGAACATTGATAGGGCAAGCAGGTGGTGATAAGTAAGCTGTCTTGGTTTTCAGTCTTGCGACCTGCCATAGTAAAAAAATCAAGCCACCATAATGCAGTGCTGCCATCATCAATACTCTTACTTTCATTAGTCTCATCAATAGCAACAAACTGACTTGACTCTATCAAAGATGACGGGTTACCTTTATTGAAATGAGCAGCCATCTCATCCACTTTTTGACTATTGTTTCTATTGGCGTTTGCTGCATGTGTTATCGTCATCTGTCGTCACCCCGTACTATCTATGACTCACTTGTATTTCGGCAAATGTGCCATCTGGCATCTCTTCAATAATGATGCCTTCTGGCTCTTTTAAGAGAAACAATGCAAAGAATCCAACCACTGCTGTCGCGGCTATTACAAAGAAAAACACTTGATAAGACACCAGGCTCAGCACCGTTAAATACACCACTGACCCAACATTACCATACGCACCTGTCATCCCTGCAAACTGCCCTGTCATACTGCGTTTGATCAGAGGAATCACCGCGAAAACAGCGCCCTCACCTGCCTGTACAAAGAATGAGCAAAACATTGTGATTAACAATGCCAATGCCAGTGGCCACGTTGAATCAAGGAAGCCCATCAACAGATACCCGATGGCCAAACCAGCTGTCAAAATCAACAAAGTAATTTTGCGACCAAACTTATCACTGAGCCAACCGCCACCTGGGCGTGACATGAGATTCATAAAGGCATAGCTCGATGCCAATACCCCTGCCATCACAATCGATAAACTAAAAGTTTCTTGGTAAAACAAAGGGAGCATCGACACGACGGCAAGCTCTGAGCCGAACGTGGCAAAATACAAAATATTTAAGATACCTACTTGCTTAAAATCATAACGATGCGCCACTGGTACAGGCGTGGTGAAAACCTCTTTATTAAAACGGTAGCTACTAATGAACTCGTAAACATACAGTATCGCAAGGCCAATATAGACCATGGTGACACTAGACTGGCTCAGTAAGCTAACACCATCAGGTGATAGTTTCCATGCCAATAATGCCAATGCCAAATACATAGGCAGTTTAAAAACCATCATTAACCAAAAATCACCCGATGACGTCACCATCATGGCACCTGATTTTTTGGGTTTAAAATAAGTAGCCCCTTTGGGTGTATTACGCGCCATCTTATAAAAAATGATGCTATAAATCGCCATCACTACCCCTGAAGTGGCTGTTGCATAGCGCCAACCTTCATCACCACTGAACACTGCTGCGGCACCAATCGCGATAGTCGGCAATAACAGTGCCGCTGCTGCCGAGCCGAAATTACCCCACCCCCCATAAATACCCTCAGCTGTTCCCAATTCATTGGTTGGAAACCAATCACTCATCAAACGGATACCCACCACAAAGCCTGCACCCACAAAACCTAGTAAAAACCGAGACAGTGCCAAGGTGTTGTAATCCTGCGCGAACGCAAAGGTAAAACAAGGAATAGCACCAATGGCTAAAATGGCGGTATAAACAATACGAGGGCCAAAACGATCTGTCAGCATCCCGATAATTACGCGGGCAGGAATGGTCAATGCCACGTTTAAAATGAGTAACGTTTTGATTTGGTCTTTACTCAGATTGAGTGTTTCTCCAATCGCTGATAAAAATGGTGCATGGTTGAACCATACAAAAAAGGTAAGGAAAAATGCCATCCAACCTAAATGAAGGATTTTATTTTTACCCGTAAATGACAAAACGTTAAGCTTGTCTTTACTAGATGCAATGGGGGCTGATGATGACATAGGCAACTTCCTCAAATGATTAACTTCAGGGTTCTGAAAACGTACTAAAGGTACTAAGTGTTCAAAAAATGCAGTATTCAAATATGATAAGTAGCAATGTTTCAAGCAGTGCAATGGTTATGCCAGTTATCCGTGTACGCTGCCAAATCCGTATAAAGACCAACGCTTATTAAGGCTCTAAGCGCCTTTACTGGTGGGTCTATAACCATCACCACACCTGAAGCTTATGCTAATAAAGCATTAATACAGCAGATTTAAAACACTCCATCAGCCTCCCTTATAAACAGCAATAACATCCAACTTGGGGCATCGCAGTGTCTATTTTGGTGCATTAATTTTTGATATCGCTGTCGTTAACAATCGTGCTCACCCTGATTTTTGGCAAATAGCAACGCTAATCATGCTGACATAAAAACCTTAGTACATAAGCGACTGGTCTCGATACGGCATACCTTTATGCCTAATAGCAACGCGCAAAAACCTAGCTAATCGAAGTGCTCTGGCATGATTATTGAATATTCTGTAATAGTAGGTATTAAATGCTGTTTATCAGCTGTTGTTGAGAGACGGAGCCGTTTATAGCGTGATAAAAAAATAAACGATGACCGCGTTCAACCAGCCCCATTACTAAGGACAGACGCATGATTAGCACTGCATTGAACACAGAAAACAAAGGCAATTTGGTGGTGATTGGCAACGGTATGGTCGGTCATCACTTTATTGAACGAGCAATTGAGCAAGGACTACACCAGCAATTTGATATTCATGTATTTGCTGAAGAAGACCGCCCTGCTTATGACCGTGTTTATTTGTCGAGCTACTTTGAACATAAAGATGCCAGTAAGCTGAACCTAGTAGATTTAACGGCTTACGAATTATCAAAAGTTAATTTGCATTTGAATCAGTGTATTGTAGATATCGATTCAGCCAGTCAGCGTATTACTACTGAGACAGGCGAGATTATTGAGTACTCTGAGTTGGTACTGGCGACAGGTTCATATCCTTTTGTACCGCCCATCCCAGGCCGCGAGCATCCGCACTGCCACGTATACCGTACCATTGCAGATTTAGATGAGATTTTAGCCATTGCCGATCTGCCCACTGTCAAAAAAGGCGTGGTGGTTGGTGGCGGTCTACTGGGGCTTGAGGCCGCAAAAGCACTCGTGACGCTAGGGCTTGATACTTATGTGGTCGAGTTCGCACCGCAATTGATGGGCGTTCAGCTCGATGCCGCTGGCGGTGAGATCTTAAAGCGTAAAATAGAAGCACTGGGTGTCAAAGTACTGACAGGCAAAAACACCAAAGAGATTCTTTCTAATACTGCACTTAACCCTGATGACACCAGCAGTGATGGTCAACATTTAACCATGCAGTTTACAGATGGCACCTCTCTAACGACCGATATGATTGTGTTTAGCGCTGGCATTAGACCGCAAGACGGTCTCATTAAAAACAACCCCGAATGCGGTATCGAAATGGGCGGGCGTGGTGGCATCTTGATCAATGAGCAATGTCGCACCAATGTAGATCATGTTTATGCCGTGGGCGAATGCGCAGTATGGGACAACAAAGTATTTGGTCTGGTGGCTCCCGGCTACAACATGGCCAGTATCTGTGCCGCGCAAATCGCTGGTGATAGCAAGCAGATATTTACGGGTGCTGACATGAGCACCAAGTTAAAACTGATGGGTGTGGATGTGGGCAGTATTGGCGATGCACATGGCACGAGTGACGGCAGTTTAAGCTATCTGTATCAAAATCCTGCTGAAGGCATCTATAAAAAACTGGTCACCACACCTGATAACAAAAGATTGCTTGGTGCTGTATTGGTCGGCGACACCGAAGACTATAACAACTTACTGCAATTGTATTTAAATGACATTGATCTACCTGCACATCCAGAAAGCCTGATACTACCCAATGTTGAAAAACCCGTGATGGGCATCGACAATCTGCCAGATACTGCCACGATCTGCTCTTGTTATAACGTGACCAAAGGCGCTATCTGCTCGGCCGTCGAAAACGGCGCATACTCCGTCAGCGATGTAAAAACCGTGACCAGTGCCGGTAGTGGCTGTGGTGGCTGCGCCCCTATGGTCAAAGATACGGTCAGCTATCAACTCACCGCCATGGGCTTTGAAGTAAACAATGACTTGTGTGAACACTTTGCTTACTCTCGTCAGGATTTATATAGTCTGATTCGCGTGCACGGTATCAAAACCTTTGATGAATTACTAACTGAACATGGTAGCGGTCATGGTTGTGAGATATGTAAACCAACGGTCGCCTCTATTTTGGCATCGTGCTGGAATGACTACGTGCTCAAAACCGAGCTAACACCACTACAGGACAGTAACGATTACTACTTAGGTAATATCCAAAAAGACGGCACTTATTCCGTCGTACCTCGTGTGCCGGGCGGTGAAATTACTGCAGACAAGCTCATTGTACTGGGTCAAGTGGCGAAGCAGTTTAATTTATACACCAAAATCACTGGTGGGATGCGAGTCGATCTGTTTGGCGCACGCATGGAGCAATTGCCTGATATTTGGACTCAACTGGTGCAAGCAGGCTTTGAGACTGGTCATGCCTATGGTAAATCTTTACGTACCGTGAAATCTTGTATCGGTAACAACTGGTGCCGCTACGGCGTCGATGACAGTATTGGCCTTGCCTTGAGATTAGAGGATCGTTATAAAGGCGTGCGCTCACCGCACAAAATCAAGATGGGTGTGTCAGGCTGTATGCGCGAATGTGCGGAAGCACAAAGTAAAGACTTTGGCATGATTGCGACTGAAAATGGCTGGAATCTATTTGTCTGTGGTAATGGTGGTATCACCCCACGTCATGGCGAGCTGTTCGCCACCGATCTGGACACCGAAACCATGGTCAAATATATCGACCGCATCATCATGTTCTATATCAAAACAGCGGACAAGCTACAGCGTACCTCAAAGTGGCGTGAAAGCTTAGATGGCGGGCTGGATTATTTGAAGGCTGTCATTATTGAAGACAGTTTGGGCATAGCAGATGAGCTCGAAGCGCAAATGCAATTGTTGGTCGACAATTACGTGTGTGAGTGGGCAGCAACGATTAACGACACCGAAAAACTCAAACGTTTCCGTCATTTTGTAAATAGTGAGCAAGGCGATGATAATGTCGTTTTCGTGACTGATCGTGAACAGATTCGCCCAGCGACTGATGCGGAAAAAGCAACCATCAATCTGGTTGAGTTGGCCTAGCCAATGATGAGTGCTTTGTTAATTATCACAAAAAGCAAGGCGCTGTTTTTTGACTCATATTTTGCAATTCGTAACTTGTCACTCATGATTTACTACTCATACAGAGCAATATTATCATCACTAAGGATACCGCCTCATGAACCAAAAGACTATTTGTACACTTGACGATATCATTCCTGAAACCGGTGTCTGCGCCCTGATAGATGGCAAACAAATTGCTATTTTTCGTACCAAACAGAACGATTTATTTGCTCTTGATAACTACGATCCATTCAGTCAAGCCAATGTGCTGTCTCGAGGGTTGATTGGTGGCACCACGATTACAGATGATACAGGAACAGCAAAAGAAGTGCTTTATGTGGCCTCGCCCATCTATAAGCAACGCTTTAACCTAGCTACTGGTCAGTGTTTAGATGATGAGAGTATTGTGCTCAATACTTATAAATTTGAACTTGACGGAAATAATGTGGTGGCAAACTACGAATAATAAGCGACGTTATCTCTAATTTGATATGCCATTAATAATTGCTGTATTAACCTAAAACATCCTTTGATTCTGAGATTCAAAGGATGTTTTATTTTTGACAATTACGCTGAAACACCATGATCTATGCTTTTCAAACTACTTACCCAAACTGAAAGGCAGACAACTGCGTTTTTAGCACTTGCTGGGAGTAAATCTTGTGCCCTTTGTCACGTCCTGCTGCACCTACCGCTATCATAAGCGGCAACAAATGCTCCTCTGCCCCTAACGGATGTGAGTCAAGCGCGTGAGGCGCATTTTTCCAATTGGCCAATGCCGTGAGTCGTTTATCCGAATCTGCTGATTCCACAGTATTCGTTAGCCATTCATCAAAACGCTCTGACGGTTCAGTAAAACTGGTATCGCCATAACCGCGCATATTATGAAAGCTCATGCCGCTACCGACGATTAGCACACCCTCTGTACGTAATGACGCCAATGCCTGACCAGCAGCCAAATGCGCTTGTGGGTCTAAATCATGACGCAAGGATAGTTGGACCACTGGAATATCCGCCTCAGGGAACATTAGCTTAAGCGGTATAAATACCCCATGATCAAAACCGCGCTCCGCATCTTGTTGATTACCTACCTCTGCCTCTGTCAGTAGCCGGCTGACTTGCTCTGCCAATGCTGGCGCGCCTAAGGCTGGATAAGTCAAACTATAAGTATGCTCAGGAAAGCCATAATAATCATAAATGAGATCAGGTTGCTTGCCAGCGGTAATACTAAATTCAGCCGTCTGCCAATGCGCACTAATGATCAAGATAGCCTTTGGCCGCTCAGGCAAACGAGCAGAAATGCTCTTTAAAAATGTTGCCATCTCATACCACGTATCCGCTGGTTGCCAATCCATAAAAAAACAAGGCCCTGCACCATGCGGTATAAACAGTACAGGCTGACTGACTGGCTCATTAGATAAAAGTGTTGTCATAACTTTCCCCTTGTTGCTTGTCTTAAATGGCTATTTTCAAATGGCTCTATTCAGTAAAATTGAATGACCCCATTTACAACTATAAAACCTATCCTAATTTTTCTGATAATACCTTATCCATACTGAGGGAGCCGCCACCTTGAATAGCTAGGGCAAGCGCAGCTACCATCAATGTTAGCGCGTATTCATAACCACCATTATCAGCAAATAGCCCATTGCTAATATGGACAGAAAAAATAGCCACTAACATGGTAAAGGCGGCGGCTAAAGCAGCTGGTCTGGTTAGCAGGCCTAACACCAGAGCCAGACCACCGAAGAACTCAGCACCACCTGCTAGTATCGCCATTAAATAGCCAGGCTCCATACCCATACTGCTTAACCATTGAGCCGTACCTGCCAATCCATTGCCACCAAACCAACCAAATAGCTTCTGGGCGCCATGGGCTGCTAAAATCAGGCCAACGGGTACACGAAGCACTAAGGCCGCTGCTCCAGCTTTTGATGTCAAAATAGTATCTAATAGTGATGATTTCATTGATGCTTACTCCATAAGGTATGATTAAAATAAATAGTGTCGAAAATGATATAAGCACACTTTACTATCAACGCTATAAAAGAGTAAGCTCAGTTATATTGAATAATTATCAACATACTGTTTATAATGTATTTGATATCGAGAGAATTATAGGGATAGATATGGATAGAATCGATGCCATGCGCGCTTTCGTCGCGGTAGTGACAGAAGGTAGCTTTAGCAAAGCGGCTATTACGATGCAGCTCTCGCCGCAGCTAGTAAGCAAGTATGTAGCAAAGCTAGAGGAGGAACTACATACTCGCCTGCTCAACCGCACTACACGCAAAGTCAGCCTGACAGAAGCTGGCAGTCAATACTTTACGCACGCGCAGCAGATTTTATTGAGTATTGATGAGATGGCATCGCAGTTAGGCGGCTTACAGCAGCATCCCAAAGGCGTCCTGCGCATCAGTGCGCCCGTGTCCTTTGCCTTAAAGCATATGGCAAAACTCATCACTGATTTTCAGGAGCGCTATCCGTCAGTTACCGTTGATCTGCAGTTGAGTGATCGAAAAGTAGATATCGTTGAAGAAGGGTTTGATATTGCCCTGCGTATCGGACAGCTCCAAAGCTCATCGCTTATCGCCAAGCAGATTGCTCCGATTCGCGTGGTGTTATGCGCCTCGCCCGAGTACCTAAACACTTATGGCACACCTAAGCAGCTTGAGGATTTAGAGTCGCATCGCTATTTGCATTATAGCTATATGAATGTCGAAACTAAGGGTCAAATCTACAAATACCTAAAAACCAAACAATTCAAAGAACGTAGCGTTTTTCATAGTAATAATGGTGACGTACTCGTTGAAGCAGCTATTGCAGGCGGAGGATTGATATTACAGCCGACTTTTATTGCTAGCGAAGCGTTGAGTACGGGCAAGTTGGTCGTAGTATTGCCAGAATATGAACCTAGCCCTTTAGGCTTGTATGCTGTCTATGCCCATAGAAAACTACTACCTCACAAAGTCAGATGCTTTATCGATTTTATGACCGACTACTATGGCACGCCGCCGTATTGGGATGAGAATATATAGCTCTAAATATAGAGACATAAAAAAGCTACGACACATCATGTATCGTAGCTTTTGGTTTAAGCAAACTTAAGCGAGCGCTGACTTAACTATCAGATCCAACCTTCTTCTAATAGGTGCTCAGTATTGCTGATTTTAAAATTATTGCATAAGTCATAGAATGCCATTGGGTCTTCAACATTATCGAGTAATTCTCTTTTATGCAGTGCCACAAAAAGCGCCAACGCATACGCTGCACTATGGATAGATTTTTTAGGATTAAAGGTAATATCAGTAAACCCTTGATATTGAATCACTTCTTCATGCAGCTGAGGGTTTTGCTTGAGCGCATTCACGTACAGCCAGTCATAAAATGTCGTTAACGGCTCTACGCCCCATTCCATACCAAAGTAGTTGTAGCCAATGAGCTCGCCCGAGGTCATCAATCGCTCATCCTTTCTCGCTTGTCTTGGCGCTACTGTTAGCAAATCTGTATAAGGACCACCATCTTCAAAAACCATACTGGCTTGAAAAGCATTTTCGACACTATATGGATTGCCATCATGCTCATCCGTAATCTGTAAGCTGAACGGGCTTAACGGAAAACTTAGCTTATTGCCAGACTTGCTAGAGAGCTCGAGTACTTGCTTAAATCCATACTTTTTGCGAATGACTTGTTGTAGGTCATTGATGGATTTTTTCTTTTGTCTGCTCGCAAATCCCACATGTCGCTCAAACATAACCATATCCGTTTTTACCAAATTGTCACTGTTGACTTTGGGCATGAATACGGGTCTTTGTTCTATCGTATTTGGTACTTCTTCCATAGTGATGTGCCTTAATATCAATGGTCTTGTATAAATGTTTTGTGTTAACGGTGCTGATATCATCTGCTGTTGACGGCGTACTCTGTCATTGCTAGCCGTGTTTGTTATTGGTGTTTTATTCGCTAGTAGCCAAATACAGTGAATTGATCGAGAGTTATCGAACCCTATCAGCGCTCGCTGGGCAGTTTATCTTATTCTTAGTCATTTATCCTGCCCTATTTTAGAATTAATACCGCCACACCTTCAACAATAAACCATAATTGAGCTATTTTGAACTTAACGATAAGTATAAGACGCTACTATAAATGCGCTTGAAAGTATTATAGAAATACGCTTGACCTTACCATGATGTCAACCTATATGCTGTCACTATAGATTAAAAACAGAATTAAAAACGACAGAGGTTGTTATGAAAACAAAAAATACTAAAGCCCCTACTTATCATGAAGTGCTGAGCATTGAAGGCATGAGTTGCGGGTCTTGTGTTGGGCGTATCGAAAAACAATTAAAAAACATTGAACACGTTGAAAACGCCGAGGTAAACCTTGCCACTGAACAGGCGACTGTTTATTCATCTCAGCCTGTAGATGTTGCCCAGTTAAACAAAGCGGTAGAGCGCGCAGGCTATAAGGTGACTGAAACCAAGCCTATCGAGCTATCCATAGAAGGCATGAGTTGTGCCTCGTGTGTTGGACGAGTAGAAAAATCCTTGGCCAAAGTCGCTGGCGTGCAACAAGCCACGGTAAACCTTGCGACTGAACGCGCTTGGATTAAAGGCGATGCGCAAATACAAACGAGTGACTTAATTGATGCCGTTAAAAAAGCGGGCTACGAGGCCAAACTGGTAGAACAAGACCAAAGTGATCGACAAGATAAAAAAGCCTCAGAGCAAAATCAGCTTAAACGAGATTTAGGACTTTCTGCGCTGTTGTCACTGCCCGTATTCATTCTCGCAATGGGATCGCATATGATTCCTGCCTTTCATATGTGGGTAGTGAATAACCTCGGCACTCAGCAAAGTTGGCTGATACAGTTTGTTTTGACCACATTGGTACTACTCTTTCCAGGCCGACGCTTTTATCAAAAAGGCGTGCCAGCCTTATTACGTTTTGCGCCAGATATGAATTCGCTAGTGGCGATTGGTACTATCGCAGCGTATGGCTTTTCTCTCATAGCGACCTTTATCCCGCAAGCGTTACCTGAAGGTACAGTGCATGTCTATTACGAAGCCGCTGCTATGATTGTTAGCTTGATATTATTAGGTCGTTATTTTGAAGCAAAGGCTAAAGGTCGTACTTCTGAGGCCATTCAGCATTTAGTGGGCATGCAGGCAAAAACCGCCCGTATACAGCAAGATGGCAAAGTCAGTGAAGTCCCTGTAGAAGACGTCACTGCACAAATGATAGTTGAGATTCGTCCAGGCGAGCGTGTACCTATCGATGGCGAAGTCGTTGACGGCCATAGTTATATTGACGAATCTATGATTACTGGTGAACCTGTCCCTGTGAAAAAACAAGCCGGCGATCAAGTGGTCGGCGGTACTATCAATCAAAACGGTACCGTGAATATTCGAGCAACGGCCATTGGTGAAGATTCTGTATTAGCGCAAATCATTCGTATGGTAGAACAAGCCCAAGGCTCTAAATTACCGATTCAAGCATTGGTGGATAAAGTCACCCTGTGGTTTGTACCAGCGGTGATGTTTTTATCAGCATTAACCTTTATAGTTTGGTTGATTTTTGGCCCTGACCCTGCTTTAACCTTTGGTTTAATCAATGCGGTTGCCGTGCTCATTGTAGCCTGCCCTTGTGCAATGGGATTGGCCACTCCCACCTCTATTATGGTCGGTACGGGTCGTGGTGCAGAATTGGGTGTGCTATTCCGTAAAGGTGAAGCACTACAAATGCTTCAGGATGTGAGCGTAGTGGCTGTTGATAAAACAGGCACACTGACTGAAGGCAAACCTACGTTGACAGATTTTCAAGTTCAACAAGGATTTGAGAAAGAACAAGTCTTACGTATGGTGGCATCGGTTGAAGCAAAATCTGAGCATCCCATTGCCTTAGCCATTGTACAAGCAGCAGAGCAACAGAATATTCAACTGCTACCTATCACTGACTTTGAGGCGATGACAGGTTTGGGTATTCAAGCAAACGTGGCAGGCCAAGTGATTCATATTGGCGCGGATCGTTACATGCAGCAATTGGGGCTTGATGTCGCGCCTTTTGCACAAGATGCGCTACGTTTGGGGCAAGAAGGCAAAACCCCACTCTATGTATCTATTGACCAGCAGTTGGCCGCTATCATCGCCGTTGCCGACCCTATTAAAGAGACGACTCATGCCGCCATCGCCGCACTACATCAGTTGGGCTTAAAAGTGGCTATGATTACAGGTGATAATCACCACACAGCCCAAGCGATTGCCGCAAAATTAAATATTGATCAGGTAGTAGCAGAAGTATTGCCCGAAGGCAAGGTAGATGCAATACGCCAGTTGCAAGAACAATATGGCCGAGTGGCATTTGTTGGTGACGGTATCAATGATGCCCCTGCATTGGCTCAATCCGATGTTGGATTGGCCATTGGTACAGGCACAGACGTGGCGATTGAGGCGGCTGAAATGGTGCTAATGTCAGGTAGTCTGCAAGGCGTGCCTACTGCAATTGCCTTGAGTAAAGCCACCATCAGCAATATCAGACAAAATCTGGCTTGGGCATTTATTTATAATGTCGCCTTGATTCCGATTGCCGCAGGTGTCTTGTATCCCGCCTTTGGTATCCTGCTCTCACCCATTTTTGCGGCAGCCGCCATGGCGCTGTCATCTGTTTTTGTCTCAGGTAATGCGTTACGTCTCAAGTACTTTAGAGCACCAGTCATTACAGAGTGAATATAGAATCGTAAAGGATATCCATATAGGGTTTAAACATTAATGTTTAAACCCTTTTTAGGCTAGGATGATAAATATGAATATTGGTCAAGCATCAAAAAAATCTGGCATCTCTACCAAAATGATTCGCTACTATGAGCAGATTGGCTTGCTAGAAACAGTCAATCGATCGAACTCAGGTTATCGCTTGTATTCTAAAGACGATATAGACGACTTATGCTTTTTAAGACATTCTCGTGACTTAGGATTCTCATCTAAGCAAATGAAAGAGTTACTATATTTGCGCAAAAATGCCAATCGTCAGAGTGCAGATGTGAAGCAACTGACACAGGAACACATCGAAACGCTGAATCAAAAAATCGCGCAATTGCAGGAGATGGTCGACTCGCTACAGAACTCTTTTGATCATTGCGCAGGCGATGATAATGCAGAGTGCGCTATTTTAGAGGATCTTGGGCAAGCTAAATAGAGCTTTTAACGAGCATCTCCTAACGTAGAAGGCGTTAAAACGTCAGGTCATTCTGTTTTGCACAACTAAAATAGAAGTAAATATTCATACTGTTCAAGTGTGGGCGGTCAGTTCAGTATGAATAGTAGTTGGTGGTAACGCAGTCATAAGTTCTTAGTATTATCTGGCATAAATGTGTAGTGAAGCATAACCTGAAAATAGGTTAATCACCCTGCTAAAACGATACCAGTCTTCTTGTTCCCAAAATGAGTCTTCAATTATTTCATCGGCAAGATCATAAAACCTATTGTAAGCAAGGCTTAAAAAAACTTCTTCTTGTGATGTAGGTCGCAAATTCATGAAAGAGAACTCCTAGAAACATAACGCCGGGTTAAACTGCAAAAAACGTGTGTTAGCATTTTGAGCGAAGCCGAACCAACTTTTTTATTTCCGTTTAAACTGCTTGTTATATAAATGTATTAATCATCGATCTTCAGGTTTTGTGTGTTTAACTTTTGCTGAGAACTCTTTAAGTTCTTCAATGCTATATTTGGTATGTACTCTTTCAATTGAAGGAGGCTGATGGTTGATACTTAAACCTATACGTCTAGCCATTTTAGGTCGAATAGGTCGAGGAACAAAACCACCGCCACAATTTGGGCATACATTTTCTAGTATTTCATTTACACATGTGACGCAAAAAGTGCATTCGTATGTGCAAATCATTGCTTCGGTAGAATCTGGTACTAAGTCTTTATCACAACATTCACAATTAGGTCTAATTTCCAGCATATATCAACTCCATTTTAATTCACCTAGGGCTTAATTCTTGGGTTGCAGAGCGCAATTCGTGTTGCAGCCCATAGCAGTTACTTGTCATATTTTGATGCCTACCAATTAATGATTAATGGCAAAACTGGTCGTAAGTCTTCAGATAATCCACTACGCTTATTATCAGGAGATCTCAACTTTCTTGCTAGCCCATTATTCGATTCTTTACTATCACGTACGTATAGTATTTCGAGAATTTTAGCCCGCGCCTATGCGGATTAGACTAGCAGAAAATCTAACTAGTATGAATTGATTATAAAATTTCTGCTTAGGCTATTATTTTATACTTCCTACTTTTATCCTCTCAACCAAGAAATCGACGGCGGCTTTTACTTTTGGTACTAGATAGCGCTGCTTTTGATACAGCAAATATACAGCCATATCAGCATGCTGCGTGATTGCTAATGGATGCTCAAATTTAATCTCTTTTAATGCGCTTGACTCAAGATATGAGGATAGTGCCCATCGAGTGGACATCAAAATCCCTTCACCATCACAAGCTTTTTTGGCTAGCCATGGTCCATTGTTTGAGATCGCGACTGCTGGCCCTGAGACATCATGCCACTGATCGTCCACATAGCAGAGCCAAGGTGTTGGCCCGTTTGGCGCTTTAAAATACAGGCCTTTATGTTCCTTTAATTCCATCACATGACTAGGTGCGCCATGCATCTCTAAATAACTGAGCGACGCAACCGGTATAAACCCATTGTCCATGAGCCTAATGGCAAGCACTCGCTCATTTGGTGCATAACCCCCGCGAATCGCAATATCGACATCGTCACGTCCTAATGCTGATAGCTCATCACTGAGACTGACATCCAATACAATCTCTGGGTATAACTTACCAAACTCATCCAACAATGGTAGCAGTATTTTTTCACCAAAACCCACCATAGAGCTGATGCGCAACCGCCCCATTGGTGTCGTTTGATAACTGCGTACTGTTTCTTTGCTTTGCTCGAGCTGATCTAGTACTTGCTGCATATCGTCATAATAGACCTGCCCTACTTCGGTCAATTTAACGATTCGGGTCGAACGCTTTAACAGTGTCGCGCCCAAGCTCTTTTCTAAATCAGATACTCGTCTTGATAGTGAGGATGGCGGCACTTTGAATGCATTTGCCGCCTTAGTAAAGCTGCCTGTTTCTACGACTTTACTAAAGTACTTGATGGCACGTAATTGATCCAACTGACCTCTCCATTTAGATGAATATGTGAGCATTTTCGCTTTATTATTGTCTTAAAAGCAATAGTGATTCACGTTATTCCTTATATATAACCACATTGAAACCAGTAATAATGTGTTTAACTTAGGGCGTGCTTGATATTCGACCATGGCACTGACAGAGACTATTTTTTAGACAGTTCGACGTTAAAAATAGTAAGTTTAGTCATTCTAAGCGTCTATGTTTTAACAATGAAGTGGCAAAAAATAGTCCTGTCTCATTCTGTTTATATTGGAGCTGATGCTAAAACTGCCCCATACTGTGTTGTAAATCTAGTTAAGGCACGAGCATTACCGTCGTTTTACGCCTTGTCTGGAACAGTTTTAGCAATCAGCAGTGCCTATTTGTGAATATCAAACACGCCCTAAACGTTGCAATGAAAACACGATTAAAAATAACTTTTACGTCAACAATGGAAGAATGACTTATGATTACTTTGCACGGCTTTGCTGCAAGCAACTATTACAACATAGTAAAACACGCTCTTTTATATAAGGGTATCCCATTCCAAGAGGACCTTTTGTACGCTGGTAGTGATGATCTACTAACCGTTAGTCCAGTGGGTAAAGTACCTGCGATCACCATGCCTGACGGTTTTAATCTGTCAGAATCCAACGTAATTTGTGACTTCCTTGAAGAAACGTATCCTGAAAAGCCGCTATATCCTACCGATGCAGCAGAACGCGCGACTGTACGTCAGATTATGAAAATAGCAGAGCTGTATTTTGAGCTACCAAGCCGTCGACTGATTCCATACGTATTTTCTGGTACTCAAGCACCTAACGCAGTCAAAGAGGAAGTACGTCAAGTATTGGGCCGCGGTATTATTGCTATGAATCGCTTATGTCAATTTTCGCCTTGGATTGCAGGCGAGCAATTCACCATGGCTGACATCTATGTGCATCACGTCAACACTATTGTCAACGCTTTTGGAGCGACTCAGCTTGAGAGGGATGTACTGGCAGAAGTAGACGGCATGAAAGAATGGAACAAAGCCATGAGTGAAACCGACATTGCAAAAAGTGTTCAGGCGGACAGTCAAGCAAACATGCCTGAGTTTATGCAACACGTTAAGGCTCTAATCCAAGCCGCAAACGCTAAATAACTTGTGGCAATGTGAGCAATAAAAATGAGCCACATTAAGAAAATTACTAAAATTCAATAACCTAAAGAACGACCAATGCCATAAAGGGATTGGTCTAAAAATCCAACTATTTGCAGGAGCAAATCTTATGACCGATAAAAATAAACAACTGGTTTCAACCATCAGTGATGACAACAAATTAACCCTGTCTTTAAAAGATATCGAGATGCCGCAACCCGGTGCTGACGAAGTTGTCGTTCGCATGGAAGCCATGCCATTGAACCCCTCTGATTTTGGTGTGATGTTCAGCGCCGCTGATATGTCAACCGCTGTACAATCAGGCACTGATGACAGCCCGATCATTACTGCTGATGTGCCTGCGAAATTCATGCCATCACTCAAAACGCGGGTAAATAAAGACACGCCTGTCGGTAACGAAGGCGCTGGTACAATCGTCGCAGCAGGCTCATCAGAAGCCGCACAAGCACTCATGGGCAAAATGGTTGCGGTAATTGGTGGCGGTACATATCGTCAATACCACTGTGTCAATGTAAGAAGCTGCATAGAAATGCAAGACGGCACGACAGCTACCGAGGCTGCATCGTCTTTTGTAAACCCGCTCACTTCACTGGCAATGGTCGAAACCATGCGCGCTGAAGGCCACAAAGCCATCGTACATGCAGCAGCCGCTTCTAGCCTTGGTCAAATGCTAAACCGTATCTGTATGGCAGACGGTGTTGATTTGGTGAATATCGTCCGTAAAGACTCGCAAGAAAAGCTATTGCGCGATATGGGCGCAAAATATGTGGTGAACTCAAGCAGCGAGACATTCCTTGCTGATTTGACCGCCGCGATTACTGAAACAGGCGCTACGATTTCGTTTGACCCTATCGGTGGCGGTAAGCTCACCAGCGATATTCTAAACTGTATGGAAGCAGCTATTACTCGTGACGTAGAAGAATACAGCGTCTATGGCTCAAATACCTTTAAACAAGCTTATATTTATGGCGCCTTAGACCGTGGTCCGATCACCTTAAACCGTAACTTTGGTTTTGCGTGGGGTGTGAATGGATTCTTATTGTTCAATGCACTTGGCAAACTTGGTAGTGAAACGGTTCAGTCCATGCGCAACCGCGTGGCAGAAGAAATCACCACCACCTTTGCGAGCAGCTATACGCATGAAGTGACCCTAGAAGAAGCGCTACAGTTAAAATCAATCGCCGCTTATGGCAAACAGGCGACTGGTGAGAAATACTTGATCAAGCCTCAAGTCTAATTGCAAGTTAAAGAACAGTTAAAAAAAGCAGATATCTATGATGTCTGCTTTTTTATGTCTGACTAAAAGTCATCGTCACCTCGTATTTACTCACAATTTGTATAGACCTCATCAGAAAAACCATGCAATACCTATACTCGAACAAGGCAACCAGATGCCAAAAGTAATCAATTAACATTATTACTAAACTTCTGGTTGCATCTACTCCTTATTACGCCTAGTATTTCGTCCCTTTAAATAACTCTATTTCTCAAAATATAGCTGATTCAGTTTGAAAGAGAGACAAGGCAACCAAGCGCAGATGTAACTGTGATATTTCAAGTGAGGTTAACGCTGTCACTCTTTTATAGAGAATTGACTATAGAGTCTTAGTAGATGTACCTATTCACTATAAAGAGGGACTTATTATGTCAATTGACGCAATCACAATTATTGACGGCGGCTTGGGTCGAGAGCTAGCCAAACGTGGCGCACCATTTCGTCAGCCTGAGTGGTCGGCGTTGGCAATGATAGAAGCGCCTGAGATCGTCCGTGACGTGCATCGCGCCTTTATCCAAAGCGGCGCAGCGGTCATTACCACTAACAGCTATGCGCTAGTACCTTTTCATATCGGCGAGGAACGTTTTGCGGCGCAAGCACAAGTTTTGGCAGCAGCGTCAGGTGAAATGGCACGTGCAGCAGTGACACTAGAAGGCGCAGCAACCAAAGTAGCTGGATCTATACCGCCACTGTTTGGCTCCTACCGTGCAGACTTGTTTGATGCTGACCACGTAGAGGATATCGCTACCCCACTGATCAAAGGTCTAAATCCGTATGTCGATTTTTGGCTCGCTGAGACTCAGAGTCTAATCGCCGAGTCTATCGCTGTTCGTGAGCTACTTAATACGCTAGATACAGACAATAAACCGCTATGGGTTTCATTCACCCTAGAAGACAGCGAGCATCTCGATGTACCGCGTTTGCGCTCAGGTGAGACGGTAAAAGAAGCCGTTACCAAAATGGCAGATATCAATGTAGAAGCAATCTTATTTAACTGCTGTCAGCCAGAAGTGATTGATCAAGCGCTTGATGTAGCGCAAAGCGTGTTGCAAGACAAGAATGCCGCGCACATCAAACTTGGTGCGTATGCCAACGCTTTTCCACCACAGCCAAAAGACGCCACCGCTAATGATGGCCTCGACGAAGTGCGTGATGACCTAACCCCGCCTGCCTATCTGGTCTGGGCAAAGAAATGGCAAACCCAAGGCGCATCACTGATTGGCGGTTGCTGCGGTATTGGCCCTGAACACATTCAGGCATTGAGCCAGCATTTCACAAGCACTTTGACAACAGGTACTTTAACAACAGATACTTTGACGACAGGCACCTCAACAAAATAGAGATCGCACGATGCAAAATGGACAAAAAATTGGGCTAACCATGCTCACTGCCATCGTGTTTAGCTCGATGGTCGGTGCGGGTATTTTTAGCCTACCGCAAAACATGGCCGAAGTGGCAGGCGTGAACGCCATCATTACGGCATGGATCATCACAGGCGTAGGTATTTTATTCCTCGCGGGCTGCTTTTTGCATTTATCACGCCTCAAGCCTGAACTGGATGGCGGTATTTATACCTATGCCAAAACAGGGTTTGGCGATTTGGCAGGCTTCTTTTCAGCATGGGGTTACTGGCTGTGTGCGACGATTGGTGTGGTTGGCTACTTGGTCGTGGCGTTTGCCGCGCTGGGCAGCTTTATTGATACACCAACCAGTATTGTTTTTGGTGAAGGCAACACGCTGTGGGCGCTGGTCGGTGAGTCTATCATTTTATGGCTGGTGCATTATTTGGTACTGCGCGGCGTTAAGCAAGCGGCCTTTATCAATTTGCTGGCAACCTTGGCAAAAAGTTTACCGCTCATTGCTTTTATTGTGTTTGCCTATTATGCCTTTGATATGCAGACCTTTAATGCTGACCGCGCGGGAACGACTTTGGACGTGCCCTTTATGGAGCAGGTCAAAGGGACAATGCTGATCACCCTATGGGTATTTACGGGTATCGAGGGCGCGATTGTCTTATCGCAGCGTGCGAAGAGGCGCGCTGATATCGGCCGAGCCACTTACATCGGTGTATTGTTTGCGTTGGTACTATATGTTGCCATTACCCTGCTCTCTCTCGGGGTCATGAGCCGTGTAGATGTGGCAGCGCTTAGTAACCCATCGATGGCGGGCATCATGGCGCAGATGACGGGCGATGTGGGTAAATGGGTCATTAGTATTGGGCTTATCGTTTCGGTATTGGCCTCTTATCTGAGCTGGATTCTTTATTCTGCTGAAGTGCCGTTTACCGCGGCGAAGTACAATGCGTTTCCGCGTATCTTTACCAAGCAAAATGCCCAAGGTACGCCAACGGCATCATTACTACTAACCAGTTTGACCGTGCAGCTGTGCTTACTGATGATCTTTTTGACCGGTAAAGGCTACAACACCTTAGTAATTATCTCCACCTCGATGATTTTGATTCCTTACTTTTTGGTCGGGGCGTATTTGGTCAAAGTATCATTTGCACAGTCAGAACGCTGGAGCATCAAAGCCATCGGTTTGGGCGCGAGTGTCTACGGTATTTGGCTAATTTATGCTGCTGGCGTGGACAACCTATTACTATCACTCTTGCTATATATACCTGGCTTAGCGATTTTTTATTACAGCCGCTATCAGTCAAGAGCACTGCCGAAACAGACACATTAATTATTGTTTTTACGTTGAGCAAAGGAGCGGATATAGCTTTTAGTATATTTCTAAAATAACTGTGATAAATAAAAACAAGTCCAAAAAACAACGACTTTTTGGACTTGTTTATTCAGTTGTAAGGCATATCAGTAGTTATCATTCAGGTAGTTGCATGAATCTCAAGCACTGAGTATTGAGCAGGGAAAACCACTACATAGTCGTCTTTATGCCATAGCTAAAACTTAGTCAATAACGCTTCAAAACCCTATAAAAAGATATATCTTATTGCCGAAACTCTAATTCGATCATCTCAAGGTAATCACTAGCATACCAGTAACCATCTAATCTATTGCAGACTTTGACTTTGACTTTGACTTTGACCGAATAGATAAAGTTGATTTATTATGCGAGTCAACACTAACAGTCGATCCAGACTATTATCTCGTTCGCAAAAAGAGTTCGTCATCAACACCAACTGTCGACGCTGTCTGGAACTGGTGTGTCACTCATTTATTACTGGCTTAGCACTGACTTGATTTATTCAGACCTAGCTAGCTAAGCATCAACATAAATAACCTAATCTCAAACTTATTAACGTAGTTAGCTTCTGAAACTAACTACGATTTTAGTCGTGTTTTTCTATCCTACTACAGTCGTGCTTCAGCATAATGATGCAGACCTTCCTACTTTTTTATCCTCGTCTTCTTTCCTCGTTTTATCCTTTTACTAACTACCTAAATTCAAAAGTAAAATACAGTTACCTACCCCTTCTCAATCAAAAAACGCCCTATTTTTACGCGATTAAAATACTAAGTTTTTATGTCACATTACGTACAACTTACACAGTTAATTTATCACAAACAATTATCGGCTAAATCATTACTTAATTTTGTATTAGTATGCATTGATATTCATTAAATGACTGAAGATACAAGTACTTACATTACCCATAAGCATACTATTCTTTATATAAATTTCACTTGTTGTACATGCTTAAGGACCAGACATGACTGCTAACACACAAGAAGCTTTGACTAGCGCAGCACTCAGTTTTCAGTTGATGACGCGAGCTGAGCCTCCAGAGTTGGTTATTGCCACAATAAAGTCGTTATTAGCAGTAAAAGAAGCATGCGATGAGATATTGATTATCGATAATAATAATAAAGAGACGTCGTTATATGAGCCGTTAGCAGCATTTTGCCAAAGCTTAAACGCTGATTTGAATGTCCGTTTTTATCATATTGATCGTGTCGAAGGATTCAAAGCGGGTGCTTTAAACTTGGCACTTGGGTTAATGTGTCCAGACTGTAGTCACATTGTGGTGGTCGATAGTGATTACCAAGCATTACCACATGCTAGAGCCTCTATTACGCAGGCTATCGCTCAATATCCTGAGTATACCCTACTTCAGTTTCCGCAGTTTTATCGTAATGAAGGACAGCTCGATGCGCATAGCGAGTTGAATCACTATTTCAATCATCATTTGTATCGTCCTTTTAATCGCAATCGCGCCTTATCAACGGGTACTTACGCAGTCATTCGACGCTCAGACCTTTTGAGCATAGGAGGCTGGTCAGGCGCTTCTATCACTGAAGATGCTCAGATGGGCGTGCTTATGCATCGACAAGGTTTTCGCAGTCAGTTTGTGCCAGAAGTTATTGCCACAGGCTTACTACCTAACACGCTAGATGACCTAATATGTCAACGCCGACGCTGGATCTACGGCAATATGAAGTGCTCACGGATTACTTGTCAGTCCCGTACAACTCTCCATTTCAACATGTCTCGCAATCTAAAAGTATGGATGAACGTTTAGCATATATACGCGCTCATCTGTTTCAATTAAGTGCTTGGGTAAACTTCACGGGGTTCTTTATCCTTTTGCATATCTGCTCATTATTGGTAATGGTTGATATGCTTTTAATAAATAACGCTGACGTGTCGATGCTTGCACCTTTATATCTGGTTTATGCAGGCTACACATTTTTTATCCTTAGACGTCTATGGGCTTACTGCCGTGATCAATCGCCTCTCAATCAACAAATAGATGACAGCTACCAGCCCCGTTTTGGTAGAAAAATACGTGCATGGTTGATGCATTTGAACTTTTGGGAAATTGGTGCCTTGTCATGGCTTCCGGTGCTGTGGGGACGAGAAAAACCTTTTGTCTGTACGCCAAAACAAAACTATATCCAAAATCGTCATTCCTTATTCCTTAAGAATATAGCGGCGTTACCAAAACTGCTGTTGGTGCTAAATATCATTACAGCCATAGTTGTAGCGCCATTTTCACCGCTCTATTCGCCAGTACTATTTATATGTGCAGCGGCAGTTTGTATTCTTAAACTAAGCGCCGCCAAGGTCGCAATGGATAATTTCTCTGATGCTCGAGCAGATATATTAAGTATGAGTAAGGTTCTGAGACAGACTCTAAAAGTAGCCCATGAAAAGAAGACGACTATCACGACATCTTATGCGACGTCTTTATTTAAAGATAAAAAGACCATCGACTCGTAAGAATCAGTACTTATAAAGATAGCGGTTTATATAAGCCAATTTTGAAACAAGGTCATTCTATTGTCTTTTATTGTTTCTATACTAAGTTCCCTATACGCCACTCTACTAACCAAAACGCTTATAGCCATAACGCTTATAACTATAAAGGTCTTAAAAACATGATTAGGTCTTCGAATTCACCGCTACGTATTGCCATTATTGCGCATTCACTGTACCCCATTGCCCAGCCATATGCGGGTGGTCTAGAAATGATTACTCAATTGATTTGCGATGAGTTGGTGGCGCAAGGTCATGAGGTATTGCTTTACGCTCATAAAGATAGCGAGACGAAAGCAACGTTGGTGCCGTTATTGACTCGTCATGAATTTAACAAGATGGTCTATGATAATGAGCATGAAACGGTCGCCATGGGCCGTGAAGAGATGTACCAATATCTCACCTATCAGATAGCCTTACGAGATATTATCGAACGTGATGATCGTGGTGAAATTGATATCGTACATAACCACAGTTTGCATCACATTCCGATGATGACAGGCCAAGCATTTGGCGAAAGGTTTTTTACCACTTTTCATACGCCTATTTTTCCACAGTTACGTTTAGCGCTTTTAACACTGCGCGCTGGTACAACCACTCAATTTACAGCAATTAGTAAGCACCAACAGCAGTTATTCGCTGAGTTTGTCCCTTCACAAGTGGTGTATAACGGCATCGATGTCGAATCCTTTACTGCCAATACAGAATCGCTTGGCAATACTGATGGTAGCGATGACGAGGTATATTTTTGGTATGGACGTATTTGCCCTGAAAAAGGCACTCATTTAGCCATGCGGTACTGCATGGAAGCTGGAAAAAAACTTATCATTGCAGGACCTAAAAGCAACGAAGACTACTTCAATCAAAAAGTAGCCCCTTTGTTGTTTAAAGACAGTAAGAGTGGCGATGACAAACTATTCAGTTATGTAGGTCATGTCACCAAGGACGAGATTAACAATTACTTATGCCAAGCAACTGCCATGCTATTCACCAGTACTTGGGACGAGCCATATGGATTGACCTTAGCTGAGAGTTTGGCATGTGGCACACCAGTCATTGGTTTTGATGCAGGAGCCAGTGCCGAAATTATTACTCCAGAGACAGGAGTCATCGTACCTAAGAAAGACAAAGCCGCCTTTATCAATGGCTTTGCTACGATTAAAAATATATCACGCCAAGCTTGCCGTGACCGTGCTTTGCAGTTTTGTTCAGTGTCAGCCATGGTAGACGGCTATCTGGAACTGTACCGAGCAGCGTTAAAAAATAGAACTGCGTTAATAGAAGATAATTCAAAAAGTTATATCAACAGTATCAACAGCTATGAGCTGTCTGATTTAACAAAAGACTCCTTGCAGTTTTTTAATCAAGCCATTCAAGCGACAGTTGAAACTGATAATGATCTTGTTAGCTTTTCTGAGGGATCATAATGATACGTATCGGATATTATGCTCATCATCATGGCTCAGGACATTGCCGACAGGCAGACAAACTGGCTGCATTGCTGCCTAATTATGCAAGAGCGCAATTAACGGTATTTACGAGCTTGGATATAGATAGCTATCGTTTTACTGCTATTGATGAACAACAAATCGTACGTTTGAATGCGGAAGATGAACGCCCCGACGACATATTAGCAGGTCGTGCAGGAGAATATTGGCAACCAGCCAGCCTACACTACTCGCCCGTAGGCAATGTCGACATCCAAAAACGTAGTCACCAAATACTAGACACTATCTTTCAACGTAAGATCGATCTGATGATTATCGATGTCAGCGTCGAGGTGGCGATGCTCTGCCGTGCGGCAAGTATTCCTTACCTTTACGTTAGGCTTCCGAGCATTCGCGACGATGCGCCACATATAGGTGCTTTTGCTGGCGCGCTTGCCTTACTAGCACCTTATCATAAAGCGTTAGAATCTGCACATACATCTAAGTGGGTCTGTGATAAGACGCTCTATCTTGACTTTATCTACTCTCAAAAAGCTGAGTCATACACTTATGAGAGCTTTATAGATATCTTGGCAAAATTGAGCATGGATAATGAAACTTCTGATCTTAAATCTACAAACCTACCATCTATCGAAGCTCAATTAATAGACAAGTCCGAAGCTACAATACCTATTGTTACCGTTATCAAAGGCTACGGTGGACACAAGGCGATTGACGAAAAACTACCGGAGTTGCGCTCACTGCTACCCAATGCATTAATTGTCTCTCTCGGGCCTATAGACGATGACAAACGATGTTATGTCGATATCTCAGCTGAGGTAGATGACGTCACACCATTTATTTGTCATAGCGATTATCTAATGATGGCCTGTGGCCTAAATGCTGTCGCGCAAGCGTATCATTACGATACGCCGCTCATAGTAGTGCCTGATGACAGGCCACATAATGAACAAGCCGTCATGGCTGAAGCGTTAGTCACTCAAAACAAAGCGCTAAATTGGCAGCAGTTTAAAACCTTAATGAGTGTCAATGATGGTCAACCTGAATTTATTGCCCAAACAATTCATGGCCAAAGCAAACAACACCCCACTACCTCGGTTGATAGCATTGAAAAAAATAACAGTGAGGAAGATAGCATTGAGGAAATCAACGCAGTTACGCCAATAGCTGCTCAAGCGTTTATGCATAGTATCACTGATTATCCTACAACTAAGCTTTGGTTCGAAAAATGGTTGCTTCCTCGTCTCAACTTAGCACCCGAATCAACAATTGAATTCTGACTTATTAAATACTGATTTATTAAAAGTAACAGGCAACCTGATAGTGAGGTAAAGACAAGCGATGACCATTCAGCCAACGAGTAATGCTAGTACGACTTCTGATACTGTATCGATGACCGTCATTACGACTTGCTATGGTCGTAATCGTCATCTCTATAACCTACTCAGCAGTCTAGAAAATAGTAGTGTAAAGCCAGCCGAAGTCATTATCGTCAACGACGATGCTGATCCCAATCGGTTAGCTGAATTTTCATTAAATATCGTGAAGTTACCAACTACGGTTAAATCGGCTGTGAATGATGGTGGTGATACTACAACTACAGAGTTTGATATCGGACATAATCGCAATCTTGGGGCACTGCAGGCAACTCACGATATGCTGATTTTTTTGGATGTTGATTGTATCGTAGCGCCTACGTTTATTGAGCAAATGTATAAGAAGCTTCTACAATATCCTAATGCGCTTTTGATGGGTCAACCGCGCTATCTAACGCGACCTTTATCAGTAGAAGAAAATGCACAATTAAAAATCAACCATCTGCCTGTCTCTATTTTAGATGAGCTGTCTGTCTATAACCCTTATCGTTATAATTTTGATGAAGCTGACTCATATCCTACTGAAACAGAGCAAACAGCTATCAAACAAACTGATGATTACGGTGCATTTTGGAGCCTATGCTTCGCTATCAAGCGCCAGACTTTCGATAAAATTGGCGGTTTTGACACCCAATATACAGGTTATGGCGCAGAGGATACCGATTTTGCCTTTACAGCACGTCGGTTAGGTATCGATTTTTACCTTACTGCTGATATTGCTTATCATCAGCAGCATAGTGTCTACCGGCCACCTCTTAATCATTTGGACAGTATCATTGTCAATGCCAATCGCTTCTATCAAAAATGGCACTGTTGGCCCATGGCAGGATGGTTGTCACAGTTTTCCGATATGGATCTGATTGATTGGACAGAGGAACAGTCGTTACCGATAGCCATACAACGAGAGCCTAACGATAACGAGGTAAAGCGCGCTCATTGTCCAGACGCTCCTTATGTTTAACTACTTTTAGCTAAACATAACTTAGTTAATCAATATTCTAGTACTGGTGAATAGTCACGCCTTTAGGTAATCGACTCATTTCCTGACGTTCAAAATCCCAATTATGTCCATGCCAAAAGTGAGCAGTTTTATCATTGTCATTGAAACCGATCATTACTATCTCTAACGGTAGTTTCGTGTCTTGAATACTGTGTAAGCATGCTCGAGCTGCCAGCATCAGCCGATATAACAGAAAACCTGATGAGGGTGCTGACGAATGAATATCGGTAAAGTATGGATAGTCAGTAACGACTTTGTGATGCTCTGATAGTACACTGTGATGAATGGTGCTTAATAATAGTTTTTGCATATTCGAAGGAATATCTAAGATGCGATGAGTAGTGATAGGATCGTCATTAGAGCTTGGGTCATCAGCTAATGTTGGAAACTGATAAGGCTGGTTGCTCGTCAATATTCCTAGCGGGGCGGTCTCTGCCATTTGCTCCACCACTGATATATGATTGCTTCTAGGCGGCAGGCCAAAATGCAGCTTACTATCACCAATCTGCCGAAAAAACAGCAACTTAGGTAGTGAACTAGCTAACTGATGGCTAGCAAAAAAATCAGCGCGAATAAAGTGATTAAATAACACTAAGACATCATCGGGCTGTAATAACATCTCAAGCTGCGTCGTGGTCACAGCAGGATTATTTGCAATCAGAACAACTCGTTTGGCTTGATCCAAGGCAGTCTGTATAACGACTGGTAGCGTCAAGAAAGCAGATTGCGCTGTATTTATGTCATTAGATATATATTCGCTATTCTTTGACAGCGCGATACTCTGTTTGAATATTGGTTTTTCTGTATTGGACTCTATATTAGACATAGCAACCTTAGTTAATGTGAACTTTTTATTGCTACTTTAGCATTATTAGCGATTTTTATAGAAAAATTGACGATGTTAGTATGCCTATTGCTTTTGCCTTAAATAAGTAAAGCCCTTAAAACTTATACTTGATCAAATTTTTTCACGCTTATATATGAAGCCTTCTTCGTCATAAATTTGATAAGTAACATCTAATAACGTTTCCAGTAATCCAGACTTATCAAAATGTCTAACACTCATCACGATTGGCGAAGTTAATATCCCCTCTTCAAATGGGATATAGGTTATCTCTTGATGACGTAAATGCTCAAGTGTCTTTGGTACGATAGTCAACCCTTCTCCTGCTGCTACTAACCCTAGGGCAATATGCAATTCACGTACTTCCATGAAATAATTCGCCTTCAAATTACGATTTTCAAATAGTTCTAATACGTAATCAATGAAACTGGGCCTCGGTGCTGTTGGATAAAGTAAGAGGTTTTCATTTGTTAAATCGATCAAGCTTAAACTGTCGCGTTTTTCTTTTGATAATGGGTGTTCGATAGGAACAGCAACTACTAAATCTTCCTCTCTAAGCACCATTCGCCTAATAGAAGCATCTTCAAATAACAACCTGCCAAAACCTACATCTATCTTACCTTCTGTCAATGCTTGCATTTGTTGCCAAGAGTTTAGCTCATACAATTTAACTTCGATATTCGGATGAACTTCTCTGAAACGGGATATTACTCTCGGCAATATGCCATACAATATAGATGATACAAAGCCTATTGAGAGCGAATTATCAAAATTTCCCTTACGAATAGTCATAGTACGCAGATCGTCTGATTTTTTTAAAATTTGAATAGCATGATCATAAAAAAATTCGCCAGCCTCAGTGAGTTTCAAGGGACGATTCTCCCTATCGATAAGCGTAACGCCAATCTCTTCTTCCAATTGTTTTATCTGCCGGCTAAGTGGTGGCTGCGAGATGTATAAACGAGCAGCTGCTTTATTGAAGCTTTTTTCTTCTGCCACGGCTATGAAATAGCGTAAATGCCTGAGTTCCATTATTCTTCCTTGATTGACTTCCTATTGTTTCTATCCTAAGTCGTTCTAATTTCTTCCCTTTTATCCATCACCTACTTCATATACAAAACATCCATACCTAAAGAACATAACATACCACCTACCTTTCGACAAAATACCTAAAAAGTATTAAAAAAAGACTAAATAGGTCTTAGACATGTCGATATTTAACACCTATAGTTCTTATTAAGCATAAGGAAGCCAAAATTTTATACTAAGGATAGATATGATTCGTTCAATTAATACTTTACTAGTACCAATACCTACTATTCGAGCGCATAAACTGGCTTGTACCGTGATGAATGAACAAGTATTGGTTCTGGTGCATATCCAAACCGAAGATGGCTACGAAGGTTGGGGCGAAGCAACGACGATTGGCGGCTTAAGTTATGCTGAAGAAAGTCCTCATAGTATCAAAACTAATATCGATACTTACTTTACCCCTCTCTTGATGAAAGAAAAGCCTACAAGCACAGCAAAAGCAATGCAGCTATTGAATACCCACATCAGCGGCAATCGTTTTGCAAAATGCGCGATTGAAACTGCTCTACTCGACATCGAAGGCAAAAGACTCAATCTACCTATCAGCGAGCTCATCGGTGGTCGCGTCCGTGATCGTATCGAAGTGGCATGGACGCTTGCTAGCGGAAATACTGATACCGATATCGCTGAAGCTCATCAGATGATTGAACAGAGAAAGCATCGGATTTTTAAATTAAAAATAGGTAGCAACCCTATCCTTGATGATGTCGCCCATGTGTTAGCTATTAAACAAGCTTTACCTGATTGCCGCATCACCGTTGATGTTAATCAAGCATGGACAGAGCTTGAAGCTATGAAAGGTATTAGTCTGTTGCAAAATGGCGGTGTTGATTTAATCGAGCAACCAGTATCGATGCGTAATAAATCAGCGCTAAAGCGTTTAACTGAACACTTTGACGTGGCTATTATCGCTGACGAAGTCGTGCAAGATCCACATAATGCGTTCCAATTGGCAACGGATCATTGTGCCGATGTCTTTGCTGTAAAAATCAATCAAGCTGGTGGATTAAAAGCTGCCTGCCTTATCGGACAAATGGCACATCTAGCAGGTATCGAGCTTTATGGCGGGACGATGCTTGAAGGACCTATCGGTACGGCAGCATCCGCCCATGTGTTCTCGACATATCCAAGTCTCAACTTCGACACTGAACTCTTTGGTCCTTTGTTATTAACTGACGACGTTTTAGCACAGCCTCTTGATTATCGAGATTTTGGCTTAAATGTCCCGACTGGTGCAGGTCTTGGTATCGAAGTAGATAGCGATAAGGTTTATCACTACGCCAAACAAGCACTCACAGCATCACCTAAATCCTCATTTGTTAATGAGGTTCAAACTGAATCGCTTTAAGGTTAAGCCAAATGACTCGTTATTAGTCATAAGAAATATTCAGTCATCAAAAATATAAGGAAATGATTATGTTATATCACGTCAGAATGGATGTCTTAATACCAACAGATATGGATGCCGACAAGGTCAATGAGCTTAAAGCTACCGAAAAGGCGCTATCTCAAAAACTGCAAGAGCAAGGCAAATGGCGTCATATTTGGCGTTTGGCTGGCGAGTACTCTAACTTCAGTATTTTTGATGTTGAGAGTAATGAAGAGCTGCACGACATCATGATGTCACTCCCGCTTTATCCATATATGAAAGTTCAAGTAACGCCACTATTGCGCCACCCATCATCCGTACGCAGTGATGATAGTTAAAACAGCTCTATAAGACAATAAACCAAAACCAATCTTTAAATTTAAAACACTGAGTAAGGTTACTCGATTCAAAATCCTAAATTTTTAAACAGTCCTCAACAAGGAGAGAGACATGGAACGCAGCCAAATTGAAGCTTTAGCCACGCAGTTCATCAAAGGTAAAATCGATTACCCAGAGCAAGTTAATCCACGTGTGCAAGAAATCACCCTGCGCATTGTGACCGATTTGATGAAAACGATTAATGATCTAAATATCACTGCTGATGAATACTGGACTGGTGTGTCTTACATTGGCGATTTAGGCAAAGAAGCCGGCCTCTTATCACCAGGTTTAGGTTTTGATCATTTCATGGATTTAATGATTGAAGAACATATGAAAGCGGCTGGATTAGAAGGTGGCACAATACGTACCATTGAAGGGCCACTATATGTATCAGGTGCTCCTGAAGAAAAAGGCTTTGCGAGGCTTGATGATGGTACTGAAGATGAAGAAGGCACAGTGCTATTTATGCAAGGATATGTTTATGACGAAGATGGCAATCCTATCCCTAATGCTAAAGTAGAGGCATGGCATGCCAACACTTTAGGTAACTACTCTTTCTTCGATGAATCGCAACCTGACTTTAATCTACGTCGTACTATCATTACTGATGGTGACGGCAAGTATGCTTTTCGTAGTATTGTGCCACTGGGTTACTCAGTACCACCAGGTGGTATGACGGATCAAGTATTAAGTGCTTTAGGACGTCATGGTAATCGCCCTGCTCACATTCACTTCTTCGTTAGTGCTGAAGGTATGCGCAAAATAACCACGCAGATCAATATTGATGGTGATGAATACCTTTGGGATGACTTTGCTTTTGCCAGTCGTGAAGGCTTAGTACCGGAAGTCACCATGGTTGACAACGCTGATAAGCTCAAAGAAAAAGGTCTTGATAAGCCTTATGCTTCAATCGATTTCGACTTCCATCTGTTAAAAAATAGTAAAGCTGATGTACATGGTAGTGAGGTAGCACGTCGCCGTGCACAAGGTTAATGAGCACTCATATTAAATAGCATTAATTAATTGATCACTACTAGCGACTTACGTTTGATATGCCCTCAGTTGCCGTATCAAACGTAAAATTCTAATCTCATTTAACACCGTTATTATACAAGGAAGGCAGCCATGAGCCAGCGTATCAATTTAGTACCTGAAGGATCAGACATCAGTATTGATGATTTTTTAGAAGAAAACAGCGAAAAAGGGATTTATCGTCTGCATCGTAGCGCCTTCACCAACGAAGAGCTATTTGAGCTTGAAATGAAATACATCTTTGAGAATAACTGGGTCTATTTGGCGCATGAGAATCAAGTGCCTAATAACAATGACTATTATACGTCATACATAGGCCGCCAGCCGGTGATTCTAGCTCGCAATAAAGAGGGTGAGCTGCATTGTATGATTAACTCTTGCTCCCACCGCGGTGCGCAATTATGCCGCCATAAAAAAGGCAGTAAAGCCACTTACACCTGTCCATTCCACGGTTGGACTTTTAACAACTCAGGTAAGCTGCTTAAAGTTAAAGACCCAAGACACGCCGGCTACCCAGAATGTTTCAATAAAGAAGGTTCACATGACTTAAAGCAAGTAAAACTGGCCAATTATAAAGGCTTTATATTTGCCAGCCTAAATGATGATGTTCAGCCAATCGAAGACTGGCTTGGTGGCTCAACCAAAATCCTTGACATGATTGTCAACCAATCCCCAGAAGGCTTAGAAATTCTACGTGGCACATCAACCTACACTTTTGATGGTAACTGGAAACTGCAAGCTGAAAACGGCGCTGATGGCTATCACGTTTCAGCCGTCCATTGGAACTACGCTGCCACTACCGCACGTCGTAAAGAAGAAGCGGCTAAAGAAGACAATATCAAAGCCATGAACGCGGGTAAATGGGGTCGTCAAGGCGGTGGTTTTTACTCTTTTGAAAACGGTCATATGATGCTCTGGACCCAGTGGGAAAATCCACAAGATCGTCCAAACTATGCCTATCGCGACGAATATATCGCAAATTACGGTGAAGCAATGGCAGACTGGATGATCGGACGCTCACGTAATTTATGCTTATATCCAAACGTCTACATCATGGATCAGTTCGGCTCGCAGATTCGTATGCTGCGCCCTATTGCGGTTGATAAAACCGAAGTCAGTATTTGGTGTATTGCACCCAAAGGCGAAAGCGATGAGGCACGTGCGCGCCGTATCCGTCAGTACGAAGACTTTTTCAACGTCACTGGCATGGCCACACCTGATGATCTAGAAGAGTTCCGCTCATGCCAAGAAGGCTATAACGGCATCAAAATGGAATGGAATGATATGTGCCGAGGTTCTGAACACTGGATACAAGGGGCAGATGAAGGGGCAGCGGCTATCGACCTCAAACCTTTAATGAGTGGCATGAAAACTGAAGATGAAGGTCTCTATACCGTTCAGCATCACTACTGGCATGAAGAGATGAAAAAAGCTTTAGCACAAGAGCAGCAGCTACATGGCGGATGCTAATAGCTATCGATATATTTATACCGTTGACCTGCCAGTTATTATGGAACTGACAAAATATAAGGATATTAATAATGAAAAATGCAACCGTTCATATTGAAGACATTCGACAGTTTTTATACCGTGAAGCACGACTCCTTGATGAAAAAAAATGGGAAGAATGGCTCACCTATTATGATGAAGACTGCCCCTTTTGGATGCCAAGTTGGGATGACGATGGTCAGCTCATCAGCGACCCACAACGAGAAATTTCGCTGATTTATTATCCGGACCGCCGTGGTCTTGAAGATCGCATCTTCCGTATTGAGACTGAGCGCTCATCAGCGACCATTCCTGATACGCGTACCACGCACAATTTATCGAATATTGAACTGCTAGAAGACAATGACGGTATCGTGACAGTGCGCTTTAACTGGATCAACAAATCCTTTCGCTATCACGAAACCAATACTTATTGGGGCTACTCTCAGTACAAAATAGACATGACGCAAAACAGTCCAAAGATTCTAGATAAGTATGTGGTCTTAAAAGACGACTATGTGCATCAAATCATGGATGTCTATCACGTCTAATCATTATTCACTCATTACTTAATCACTAGCTTTTAATTAATACGTGTTGAAAAGGGATATTTCTCATGGAATATAATATTGCTCTACAGTTCGAAGACGGCGTCACGGGCTTCATCAAATGTGAAGCCGACGAAACAGTTGCCGAAGCAGCGTATCGTCAAAAATTTAATATCCCTGTGGACTGCCTAGATGGTGCTTGCGGTACTTGCCGTTGCCATTGTGAATCTGGCAGCTATGACATGCACCCTGATATGTATATCGAAGATGCACTCACAGAAGCTGAAGCTGAAGAAGGTTATGTACTCACCTGTCAGATGATTCCTGAAAGCGATTGCGTGATCAAAGTACCAACCTCCTCTGAAGCTTGCAAAGTTGGCAAGTCTGTATTCAAAGGCAAACTACAGCAGCTGAATGTACTGTCTGAGTCTACTATTCACTTTGGCGTCGAAGTCGATAATCCAGATGCGCTAGTATTTTTGCCAGGCCAGTATGTCAATGTCAGTATTCCTGATTCTAACGAGACACGCTCCTATTCATTTAGCTCTATACCTAGTGCCAATCAGGCCGAATTTGTCGTCCGCAATATTCCTAACGGCAAAATGAGCACCTTTTTATCTGATACTGCAACTATAGGCCAAGAGATTAATTTTGAGGGTCCATTTGGTAGCTTTTACCTGCGCCCTCTAATCCGCCCGACCCTATTTCTAGCAGGCGGTACCGGTATCGCGCCTTTTTTATCGATGCTAAAAAGTTTAGAAGTGTCTGGTGCTCATCATCCTGTCAGGATGGTCTACGGCGTCACCAACGATTTTGATCTGATAGAAGTCGAGAAACTAGAAGAAGTAAAACAAAACCACCCTTGGTTTGACTACCGCACCTGTGTCGCCACAGAAGATAGTAGTCATGAGCGTAAAGGTTATGTTACCGGTCATGTTGATAATGAGTGGCTGAACGATGGTGACGTCGATGTGTACTTGTGTGGTCCGTTAGGGATGGTGGATGCGGTGAGTAATTGGTTAGACAGCAGTAATCTAAAACCGTGCAATTTTTACTATGAAAAATTCACGCCCAGTGAACAATAACATAGCTTAGCCGTATTACTCTACTAGCAAAGCATGAGCAAGATTTTTAGGAGACTGTCATGAGTAAAAGATTTGATAATAAAGTATGTATCGTCACCGGTGCCGCTCAAGGCATCGGGCGCGGAGTCGCATTACGCTTAGCAAGTGAGGGCGGAAAAATCGTCATGGCAGACTTTTCTCCATTAGTAGAAGAGGTGCTGGCTGAAATCATTGCTAATGGTGGACAAGCCGTTACCATTCAAGCTGACCTTGAAACCCGTCAAGGTGCTAAAGAGGCTATTGATAAGGCACTTGATAGCTATGGGCGTATCGATATATTAGTCAACAATGTCGGCGGCGCAATATGGATGAAACCTTTTACCAGCTTCTCTGAAGCAGAAATCCAAAAGGAAATCAGTCGCTCATTATTTCCAACATTATGGTGTTGTCATGCGGTATTACCAACCATGGTCAAACAGCAGTCAGGCATTATTGTTAATGTGTCCTCTATCGCTACTCGTGGTATCAACCGCATACCCTACTCGACAGCGAAAGGCGGCGTGAACGCCATGACCGCATCGCTCGCTTTTGAGTATGCAAACGATGGCATCCGTGTGAATGCCGTGGCAACTGGCGGTACTGAAGCGCCGCCCAGAAAGATTCCACGTAACGCCAAACCATTAACTGATGATGAAAAATCATGGATGAATGCGGTGGTTGATCAGACCATTGATCGCACCTTTATGAAACGCTACGGCACGATAGATGAGCAAGTCAATGCCATCTTGTTTTTAGCATCCGATGAGTCTTCTTATATTACTGGTAGTACCATTCCTGTAGGCGGTGGCGACGAAGGCTAATAATAAATCTGTCAATCAGTAGCATGCATCTTAATTTGCAACCCCGTAACGAATGCTAATTTGCAAGGAAGCAATATGGCCTCTGTAATCCAAACCTTAAAAAACGACTGGTCGCTCTCTGCATCGGTTGCAGGGTTCTTAGCGGTTCTTATTTCCTATGCAGGTCCTTTGATTATTATTTTTCAGGCCGCACAAGCCGCACAAGTATCGGATGCCATGATGGCGTCTTGGATTTGGGGTGTCTCCATTGGTGCTGCCATTCCTGGTATTTATTTATCTATTAAATATAAAACACCGGTTATTACAGCATGGTCCGCACCTGGTACCGCTTTACTGGTTACCCTATTTCCACAGATGAGTATTAATGAAGCTGTTGCCGGTTATATCATCTCAGCGATTGTCATATTTATTATTGGAGCGACAGGTTACTTCGACAAAATATTAAAATGGATTCCTAACGGTATTGCCGCTGGCATGATGGCAGGCATCCTATTTCAGTTCGGCTTAGAATTATTTAAAGCCACTGATAGCATGCCATTTATCGTCTTTAGCATGCTCGGTTGCTATTTATTAGCCAAACGCTTTTCGCCGCGCTATACGATGATCTGGGTGTTGATATGCGGTGTTATCTTAAGCGTCTTACTTGGCAAAATGAACCCTGTCCATTTCGATTTAGCCGTTACCATACCTAATTTTATTGCACCTGAATGGTCGTGGAACTCAACGTTTAACCTCGCTATACCACTCATCCTTGTGAGCTTAACTGGTCAATTCTTACCCGGCATGGCTATTTTAAATCTAAGTGGCTATGACACGCCAGCCAAGCCTATTGTGAGTGTTACAAGCCTCGCCTCTTTAGCAGTTGCATGTGTTGGTGGTATCACTATCGTACTTGCCGCTATCACAGCCGCGCTTTGTACTGGCAAAGATGCGCATGAACTTAAGGAAAAGCGCTATATCGCAGGTGTCGCTAATGGCATCTTCTATTTATTTGGCGGTTTATTTGCTGGCAGTATCGTGATGGTATTTAGCTTGCTTCCAAAAGAGCTTGTCGCGGCACTGGCCGGCCTTGCGTTAATCGGTGCCATTTCTGCCAATATCACCATTGCTATGAAAAATGATGAGCAAAGAGATGCAGCGTTAATTACCTTTTTGGCGACAGCATCGGGTATGAGCTTTTTGGGATTAAGCTCTGTGTTTTGGGGCATTCTTATTGGCATGATTGCTCACTATATTCTGACCAAAAAACGCCTACTACCAACATCATCTATCTCATTAACGACCTCTAATAATGAAGCCAATTAAAAGCAAGTCTCTTACAAAAAATTTAAGTAGTGTCAGAGCAATGAGTCTAACCCATGTACCACTTATTAATTTTAAAGACACTACCTCATATGACTTTTTATAGGATATAAACATGATTAACAAAGCTGATAAAGGTATCACTGACGTACTTAGTCAAATCAAAGATGGCGCCACCATTATGATTGGTGGCTTTGGCACGGCAGGTCAACCCGCTGAACTCATTGACGGGCTTATTAATTTGGGCGTAAAAGATTTGGTCATCATTAATAATAATGCCGGTAACGGCGACCATGGCCTTGCCAAACTCTTACAAACAGGTGCTGTACGTAAGATAATTTGCTCTTTTCCCCGTCAATCAGACTCTTGGGTATTTGATGAGCTTTATCATGCTGGCAAGATTGAACTGGAGCTAGTACCACAAGGTAATTTGGCTTGTCGTATTCAAGCAGCAGGTATGGGACTCGGCGCAGTATATACGCCAACAGGCTTTGGCACTTTACTCGCAGAAGGTAAAGAGACTCGTCATATCGATGGTAAAGACTATGTTCTTGAATATCCGATAAAGGCTGATTTTGCCTTAATTAAAGCCAATAAAGGCGATCGCTGGGGCAACTTGGTGTACCGCAAGTCTGCACGCAACTTTGGTCCAATCATGGCAATGGCAGCTGAAGTAACTATCGCCCAAGTCTCTGAAACGGTGGATCTTGGTGAACTTGATCCTGAGTATGTTATTACACCGGGTATCTTTGTGCAGCATGTGGTGCAAATCCAGCCTACTAGTACTGAACCTGCTAGTGATGAATATGCTAGCACAGCAACGACAGCCACCGCTTAATACTGCCAATTATAAGGATCGTCATCATGAGCCATACTTCCTACACCGTTTTGACCCGCGATCAAATTGCCAAGCGCGCTGCACAAGATATTCCAGATGGTGCTTATGTCAATTTAGGCATCGGACTACCGACCAAAATTGCCCAATACCTACCGGATGATAAAGATGTATTTTTACATTCAGAAAATGGCTTACTAGCTTTTGGACCACCACCTGCTAAAGGTGAAGAGGATCCCGAGCTGATTAATGCCGGCAAAGAATACGTCACCATGCTCGATGGCGGTAGCTTCTTCCATCATGGCGACTCTTTTGCGATGATGCGTGGTGGTCATATCGACATTTGCGTATTGGGCGCGTTTCAAGTGGCAGCCAATGGCGACTTAGCCAACTGGAGTACCGGTGCAGAGGATGCAATACCTGCCGTTGGCGGCGCAATGGACTTAGCCGTCGGTGCCAAAAAAGTCTTTGTCATGACCAATCATACCACCAAGACGGGCGACCCTAAAATCGTCAGCGAGCTTACTTATCCTGTGACTGGCAAAAACTGCGTTGATCGCATTTATACTGATTTATGTGTCATTAATGTCACCGATAAAGGCTTAGTAGTCACCGAAATGGTCGATGGCATTAGCTTCGAAGACTTACAGGCCTTGACGGGTGCCACACTGACTGACGCTACTACAGTAAAATAATAAAAAGGATAATATCTACAATGGATAACTTAACAAACGCTTATATCATTGACGCCATTCGCACCCCTTTTGGACGCTACGGCGGCGGTCTAGCACCCGTACGTGCAGACGACCTAGGCGCTATCCCTATCAAGGCGTTAATAGAACGTAATGCTAATGTCGACTGGGTACAAGTAGATGACGTCATCTATGGCTGTGCCAACCAAAGCGGCGAAGACAATCGCAACGTCGGACGTATGTCGTCATTGCTAGCCGGCCTACCTTATCAAGTGCCTGCGACAACTGTTAACCGCTTGTGCGGCTCGTCGATGGATGCGTTAGCGATAGCGGCGCGTGCGATTAAAGCTGGTGAAGCCAATTTAATTATCGCAGGTGGTGTTGAGAGCATGAGCCGTGCGCCATTTGTGATGGGCAAATCAGATCAGGCATTTGGTCGTAGTCAAAAGCTGGAAGATACTACTATGGGCTGGCGCTTTATCAATCCAAAGCTTGATGAGCTATATGGCACAGAGACTATGCCGCAAACCGCTGAAAATGTCGCAGAGCAATTCAATGTCAATCGAGCTGACCAAGATGCATTTGCGCTACGTAGCCAACAACGTACCGCAGCGGCGCAAAAGTCAGGATTTTTTAAAGATGAGATGACCCCTGTCGTCATTCCGCAGCGTAAAGGCGAGCCTGTCACCGTCGATACTGATGAGCATCCTCGTGCTGACACCACCCTTGAGAAGTTGACTAAACTGCGTCCTATCGTCACCGCAGATGGTACGGTGACTGCTGGTAATGCCTCTGGAATTAATGATGGTGCAGCAGCCTTCCTAGTAGCGTCAGAGCAAGCGGTTAGAGAATTTAATCTAAAGCCACGGGCACGTATTGTGGCCTCAACTACGGTAGGCGTTGAGCCACGTATTATGGGTTTCGCCCCAGCACCCGCAATGAAAAAGCTGCTTAAGCAAACTGGACTGTCACTTGATGAGATGGATGTCATTGAATTAAACGAAGCCTTTGCCGCCCAAGCTCTCGCTTGTACGCGTGACTTAGGGTTAGCTGATGATAGCACGCGCGTTAATCCGAATGGCGGTGCGATTGCGCTTGGTCACCCGCTTGGCGCCTCAGGCGCACGTTTGATTTTAACAGCACTCAATCAACTTGAGAAAACCAGTAAGCGTTATGCAATCTGCTCAATGTGTATCGGTGTTGGACAAGGTATCGCGATGATTATTGAGCGGGTTAATTATCAAGCGTGATACTCATCCCTACATATGCCTTCAACATTTTAATCCTAAATAAGGATGCTTAGTATGCCCATATTTAATAATCAAGAAATTGCCCTAAACTATGCCACTTTTGGCGATAAAAGCAATCCTGCTCTGATATTTTCTAACTCTTTAGGTACCAGCTATCATATGTGGCAGCCGCAAATCGATGCCTTACAAAACGATTACTTTATTATCTGCTACGACACCCGTGGCCATGGTAAGTCTTCCGCGCCAAAAGGTCCTTATAGTTTCAATCAGCTTGGACAAGATGTGATTGATTTGCTTGATCATTTAAACATTGATAAAGCATTTTTTTGTGGCATCTCTATGGGCGGCATGACTGGTCAATGGTTAGCTATCAATCACCCTGAGCGCTTCCATCACTTGATGCTATGCAATACCGCCGCAAAGATTGGTAATGAGGCAGCATGGGTAGATCGCGCGCAATTGGTACGTGAGCAAGGACTAAAATCTATCGCCGCTACCGCTGCCTCGCGTTGGTTCACAGCAAGTTTTATCGATAATTATCCTGATGTCGTTAAAGCATTATCTGACGCTCTCGCTGCTGGTAGTAGCGAGGGTTATGCAAGCTGCTGCGATGCACTATCTGTCGCTGATACTCGCGAGCAGTTACAAAATATTCGTGTACCAGTCACAGTAGTTGCAGGTATCGAGGATCCAGTGACAACGGTTGCCGATGGTCAATATATAGTCGATCATATTCCTAGTGCTAAGCTCGCCACTATCAATGCCTCGCATATCTCAAATATTGAACAACCTGAAGCACTTAATGAGTATATTAAATATTACCTGCAATAACGCCAATAAATGCTTTTAAAAAACACATTCATTAGCGTTGATTAATTAGGCTAATTTTATCTATTTATCTTATATTTTTAATCATCTATATATTTTTTTAGTATATGGATGATTTTCTGCGTATTCAGTATTTTCATAATAGAAATTAATGAAACTTCTTGGCGTTAGTTGTCTTACACACACTCACTGCAAGCATCATTCTTCGTATCTAATACTTTATAAGAGTACCGAATACTCTAATAAAGATAAAAGTCAACATTGTTTCAATAGAATGTTATATAGAAAAATATACCTTTTAGGTATAAATTTATACTTAGATGGTTTTTGACTTAGTACCAGTAAAACCCTAACTTGTAAAGCACGTATAAGGATATTACCCACGGAGAAAAACGAATGGAATCTAAACCCCTAAACATCAATAAAGTCATTGATGACGCCAAATTTTCCCCTTTTCATTGGAAAGTGTTGTTTTGGTGCCTATTGATTATTATTTTTGATGGCTATGATCTTATTATTTATGGTGTGGCGCTGCCGCTACTGATGGAGGAATGGTCATTGACCGCGGTACAAGCAGGTTTTCTTGCCAGTGCTGCACTTTTTGGTATGATGTTTGGCGCCATGATTTTTGGGACTCTCTCAGACAAAATCGGTCGTAAAAAAACAATTATGATTTGTGTCGCTCTATTCAGTAGCTTTACTTTTTTTGGTGCTTTCGCTAGCGGGCCTATGCAGTTTGCGGCTTTGCGCTTCATTGCAGGTCTAGGTATTGGCGGCGTGATGCCAATCTGCGTGGCACTAACATCTGAATACGCACCGAAACGTATGCGTAGTACTTTAGTCGCTATTATGTTCAGCGGTTATGCAATTGGTGGTATGACGTCAGCATTATTAGGATCTTTTTTGGTGCTAGATTTTGGCTGGGAAATTATGTTTTATATTGCGGGCATCCCTACTTTACTATTGCCAATTATCTGGAAGATGCTACCTGAATCCTTGATGTATTTGGTCAAAGAAAAGCGAGAAGACGAAGCTAAAAGCATCGTTCAAAAATTGGCTCCTCAAGAAAAAGTTACACCCTCTACTACGTTAGTACTAGACGAACCCACCAAAGGTGATGATGCCCCAATTAAAGCGTTATTTCTGAACAGACGTGGACTCACTACTATTATGTTTTGGGTAGCATTTTTTATGTGTTTGCTGATGGTTTACGCTTTAGCAAGCTGGTTACCAAAGCTAATGATTCAAGCCGGTTACTCATTAGGTGCTAGTATGTTATTTCTATTTGCACTTAATATTGGTGGGATGATTGGGGCTATTGGCGGTGGCGTACTGGCCGATAAGTTTCATTTAAAACCTGTACTAACTATTATGTTTGTCGCTGGGGCAGTAGCATTAATTTTGCTTGGCTACAACAGTCCTCAGATTGTACTATATACGCTCATTGCGATTGCTGGCGCTACCACTATCGGCTCACAAATTCTGCTCTATACTTTTGTGGCTCAATATTATCCTACCGCTGTACGCACGACTGCCATGGGCTGGGCATCAGGTATTGGGCGTATTGGTGCTATTGTAGGTCCAATCCTAACTGGTGCGCTTCTCACCTTAGAGCTGACCCATCAGATGAACTTCCTATTTATCGCTATACCAGGTATTATCGCAGCCATCGCTATCTTCTTAGTAAATCTGAGCGCAGCAGTGGACAGTAAAGAAAGCAAACTGCAACCAACAAGATTAGATACTTCAGCAGCGTAAAAGTAATATTGTTTTTAAAATTGTATTACTGTTACTGTAGCAAACACATAGTACACTATCTTTTTATAAGCTAATATAACTGGCGTTTCGACTCTTACAATTGCAACGTCAGTTATATTTATAAAAAAGTTCCTAGTATATATTCTAATACCTGAATAACATGATAAGTATTGATAAAAAATCATTAATCAAGATAATACATCTCCACTATAACTATGGAGATGCCCCATCGTATCGCTTACTTCTCTAAACACTTCAACTCAAAAATCATATTTTGCCATTATTTCAATTTGCTGACCTGCTGGCATCCATGGGAATGTCGTTACGTCCTGATTTCTCCACTCAATACCCAAATCTAGATCTGGTAAATACTCATAGATAAGGTTTGCGCTTTTTACATTAGCAGAAGTGTCTGCCGCATCGTCTACATTTACCTCACCATAACGCAAGTTGCCACGCAGCTTTTGGGTAAATTGATGCTTATATCCTACGCTATAGCCCGTTTGCGAGATCAGCTTCCCATCCTCGGCATCACAGTCTACGCCGCCATTCATAACTAGCGGTCCTCCAACACAGATGGCAGAATAAGCACCCATGCCTTTACCATTATATATACTGGCATGGAGTGAATCTTTACCCAATGTCAGCTTGCCCGCTAAAGAAACACCGATACCCACATCTGAACCATCTCCGTTCTCAGCATCACGAGCTGTGACAGCCACGTTATAGTCAAAGTTAGATATCTTATCTTTGTAGCTTACCACCATATCAGGTAAGCTCGCATTATCATAAACAGGGTCTTGAGCCGTGAAGCGCAGCCCCTTATAAGTATAGTGCAACGTCAAATCTGGACGAATATAAGAACCACCACCAGAGGCCGTACCCAAACCAGTACCCCAGAAGTCAAGCTGCTCCGTAGACAGAGGTGCCACTGCCAAAAACTGACCGTTCCAAGTCTTACCCACTGTCAAATCATCAACCTGAACATAGGCATGGCGTAAGCGCAGATTTGAGCCGCCCTTGGCGTAATCGCCATAAAAATCACCTTCGATAAACCCCGTGAGTTTTTTATCATCTACCGACTTGGTTGTTTTAACATTAATACGAGACTGGCGTAAATTACCCTTAAATTCCGACTCGCCTTCATCAGGAGAGTTAAAAGCACCTTCTGCTTTGATGTAACCACCGATACTCAAAGTCGTGTCATCTGTTGTCACAAGATCGATTGCTTGTGCAGATACGCATGTTACAACCGTAGCAAAACCTACAGATAGCCTTTTTATATAAAGCATCATTCATCTATTCCCTGTTTTATGTTGATATCCTTATCAATCCCAATTGCTACTACGTTTTCTTTAATCCATAAAAATAAATAATCCTTTTAGATGAAAACCAACTTCTACTTAATAATTACTTTCTAATTAAAAACCCCAATCATAATTTGACCGATAAATTAGATTTTAGGCCTCTTGATTGATATTTTCCAAAGCAGCAATCGCTACTTTTTGCGACTCATTGATAGGCTTTTTTTGTCCACTCAATTTATCGAGATATACCAACACTGACTCACCGATTGCAACGACTGTTTTCTGCACCGTACTGTAATAGGTATATTCATGAATCAGACTTGAATTACCTATTTTTTTGACCTTGACACCAATCCATAATTCATCAGGATAAGCAACCGATTTGAGGTATCGACATGACGAGGCTGCCATCACCGAAGACGTCTGTTCGTTAAATAAACCAAGCCGCCTGTTGTAGTAGATACGAGCGTTTTGAGCATATTCGTAATAAACCACATTATTGACATGACCAAAGGAGTCCATATCACCCCATTCCACTTGCTGAGGGTAGATAACGGTAAAGTCATGCAATGGGTGATTGTCATCGCTTGTGACAATCTCTTGTATTTCTGGGAACGTAGGCGCAGCTTCCATAGCTTTTCTCTTTTTATTAGACAGGTTTTGTTATAGAGATAATGAGTGTGACTCAGGGTGCTCGTGACTCACACACCTCCCCCATCCCTAGCATTTATTCAAACACTAGGGCTTATGCAAGTTTGCACTTTTGTCACAGTCGATTTGATAGTGACCGGATTGTTTGACTAGATGAGATTTTCTGAGTACATCGACCGCATACGTTTTTTATCGAGTTTACCGACGCTGGTTTTTGGCATGTCTGGCAAAAACCTCACTTCACTTGGCACACCGTATTTTGGCAGATGACCTCTCTCTACTGCTTGATGACCCAATGCCAAAATATCTTCCATTTTTGTGTCGACATGGTCTGGTTTTAGCACGATCAATGCCAAGGGACGTTCGCCCCAATGCTCATCTGGCACACCAATCACCGCGATATCAGCCACGCTGGGATGAAAGGACAAAATGGTTTCAACCTCAAGCGAAGATACCCATTCACCGCCAGATTTAATGACATCTTTGAGCCTGTCTGTGATGCTTAGCGTGCCATCAGCAGTCATGCAGGCGATGTCTTGAGTATGCATCCAGCCGCCTTTCCATAACTCGTTACCTGCATCAGGATTTTTGAAATAACTTTGTGTCAACCACGGCGCGCGTATCACAAGCTCGCCTGTCGATTTGCCATCCATGGGTTGTGGCTTACTGTTTTCATCCCAGATTTCCATCGAAACTAGCATAATGGGTGAACCTGATAGGCAACGATAATTGAGCTGTTCTTCTATGGACATTGCAGTTGTTTTATCATTGAATACTGCTCTAGCTAATACTGGACAAGATTCTGACATTCCAAAACCAGGCATAAACTCTACACCCATATCAATAGCATTCTTAGCCAAGCCTTTATTTATTTTAGAACCACCTACCATCAGCTTAAGACCATTAAATTTGCGTCCTCGGGCTGCCATCTCCTTGAGTAACATTTGTAAAATTGTTGGAACGCCATGTGATAATGTAACCTTATGATTTTCAATCAGGTCAACCAGTGCCCCTGGATTGTATCGCCCTGGATAAACTTGCTTGAGTCCTATCATGGTGGCACCATATGGCCAGCACCATGCATGAACATGGAATAACGGCGTCATTGGCATATAGACATCGTTATAGCGAACACCTTGACCTTCAGCATTGAGCGCTGTTGATAGCGTACTTGCCATCGTCTGTAGTACAATCTGTCGATGGGTAAAGAAAACGCCTTTTGGATCGCCTGTCGTCCCACTGGTATAGAATGTCGTAGCAATAGTGTTTTCGTCAAAGTCTGGGAAGTCAAACTCGTCACTAGCAGCTGCTAATAGCGCCTCATATTCGCCATCGACATAGTCAGGCAGCTCAGTTTCATTACCGCCTGCTTTATCATTCTCTACATCATCCGCCCAAATTACATGTTCGATAGAAGGCGTGTCGTCGCGGTAGTTTTTAATCATCGGCGCAAATTCAGCATTCAATAACAAGGCTTTTGGCGCAGCATGATTGACGGTGTATAGCACTTTTTCTTCAGACAGACGCACATTAACGGTTTGCAAAATCATGCCCGACATTGGTACTGCAAAGTATGCCTCAAGGTAACGATGACTGTCCCAATCCATGACCGCGACCACATCACCTGCCTGCAAACCCATGTTTTTTAAGACATTGGCCAAGCGATTAATACGCTTAAAAAACTCAGCATAGGTATAAGTGACTTTGTCCGCATAGCTAATGGTTTGGTTGGTGGAAGCAATCTTAGCGCGGTTTAGTAGCTGTTTGATAATTAACGGAAACTCATACGCTTCTTCGGCTTGATGGTAATTATCGTGTTCGTTGAGTATGGTTGTCATAGTATCTTCCTTGATAATAAATTTTTCTTGATATAGTCAATTTTCTATAAAAGAGTAACAGCGTTAACCTCACTTGAAGTATCACAGTTACATCTGCGCTCGGTTGCATTGTCTCTCTTTTAAACTGAATCAACTATAATCAATAATGGGGCGAGCGTGTTTTTGAGTCTTAGACGCGTTCTATCACCATGGCAAGCCCTTGCCCAATACCAATACATAAGCTGACCACGGCATATTTGCCACCCGTACGCTGTAGCTCTCGAGCGGTACTCAAGGCGATTCTTGCACCTGATGCGCCAAGCGGATGGCCGACAGCGATGGCTCCACCATTGGGATTGACACGCTTATCATCAAAGTCAATATCCAACCCTTTTAGACAACCCAGTACCTGTGAGGCAAAAGCTTCATTGATCTCAATGACAGACATGTCCTCGAGGCTCAAACCAGCACGCTTTAGTGCCAGCTTGATCGCTTCAACAGGACCCACGCCCATGATATTGGGTTCAACACCCATTGCACCTGATGATAGGATCTTGGCAATCGGTTTAAAGCCTAGCTTTTTCTCTGCTTGCTTTGAGCCGATAATGAGCGCAGCTGCACCATCATTGATGCCAGACGCATTACCTGCGGTGACGATTCCATCTTTGTTTAAAGGCTTGAGCTTTTGTAGTGCTTCAATATTAGAGCTGGCACGCGGATGCTCATCATCTATGACTACTTTTGCGGGCAATTTCTTACCTTGGGGTACGGTGATAGGTGTTATTTCATCGTTAAAAAAACCTGCTTGCTTGGCAGCTTGGTACTTGGCTTGCGATGCTGCTGCAAACTTATCGGCTTCCTCGCGCGTAATACCATACTTCTGCGCGACATTATCGCCCGTCTGCGGCATGGTATCACTGCCAAACTGCTCAATAATTTTTGGGTTGGGGAAACGGCTACCAATGGTTGTATCAAATACTTTGAAGTCACGGCTAAAAGGCTGTTCTGTCTTGGCAAATACAAACGGCGCACGCGTCATCGACTCGACCCCACCTGCTAAAATAATATCCCCTTCGTTGCACGTAATACTGCGAGCAGCATCGACAACAGTAGACAGACCTGATGCACATAGACGGTTTACTGTCTGACCTGGGGTAGTTACATCCAACCCTGCTAACAAAGCCGCGTTACGCGCGATGTTACGAGAGTCTTCACCTGCTTGGTTGGCACTGCCTAGCAACACTTCATCAAAGATATCAGCAGATAGTTGGTGCTTTTCGACCAACGCTTTCATCACGGTAGCAACCAAATCATCAGCACGTACGGTTGCTAATGCGCCAACATAGCGACCAAAAGGACTTCTTAATCCATCATAAATATAGGCATCTAACATAACGTTTCCTTGTCGTATTTTTAACTCTGAATAATAGTTTTATGGTTTGGCAATATTGCTGTGTCGTCAATATTAGTATTTGGTCTGCTGAGTAAACAATGACATATCAAGCTTGGCGCGGCGTTGCAGCCAAGGGCTTGGACGATAACGTGGGTCACCTGTCAGCCCGTAGATGCGCTCTAAAATAAGCAGCACACGCGAAGCGCCAAGATGATCGCCCCAAGAGATAGGACCATATGGATAACCTAGCCCAAGCTTGACAGCATTATCGATGTCCTCAGGTGAAGCAATCCCTTGCATAGCAATGTCACAACCAAGGTTAATCACCATAGCGACCACACGCTGTGCCACAAAGCCGATGCTTTCGGAAATCAGCGTGGCACCGACCATAGGCTGTGTGGTTGCTTCACTGTCATCCAAACCCCTATTGAATAATGCATAAGCTTGTGCGATAAATGTCTCCTGCGTGACGAGACTTGGCATCAAAGTACGATGCTTTGCTAGTCCAGTGAGCATATCAATGGCAACGGCTTGCTTAGGATTAACTTGATAACGAATGGCAGCATTGGTCGTATCTTCGCCATAGGGTGCGAGCAGCACCAAACTATCAGGGTTTGGCTTGTCGTTGTCATCGATAGTGATACCCTGAGATTTTAGGTAATCGACCAACTGAGTTTTGTCTTCTACCAGATCAGCCCCAACCCAAACTGAGGTGATGACGGCATCAGATATGAGTGCTTCGGACGACTGATCTTGAGCAGTGGCCGTTGACAACTTCTGACCGTTTTCATAGTGATAGAACCCTGCACCAACCTTACGACCAAGCTTTTTACCTACTAACATTTGACGGGTCAATGGATGCGGGCGATAACGCGCTTCGTGATAGAACTGGTTGTAAATCGACTCCATCACGGGGTGCGATACATCGATACCAGTGAGGTCTAATAGCTCAAACGGCCCCATGCGAAATCCTGCGCCTTCACGCAAAATTTGGTCAATATTCTCAAACGTGGTTACCCCTTCACCCAATATTTTTAACGCTTCTGTGCCGTACGCTCTACCGCCATGATTGACGATAAAACCTGGTGTGTCTTTTGCTACCACACCTAGATGACCCATACGTTTGGCCAAATCGGAGAGAACGTCAATCACTGATTGCTGAGTAGACAGACCTGGAATGACCTCTACAATTTTCATTAAGGGGACTGGATTAAAGAAGTGAAATCCTGCCACGCGCTCCGGATGATCACAGTCAGCAGCAATGGCGGTCACTGATAAGGATGAGGTATTGGTTGCCAAAATAGTATCGGCAGTGACCACACCTTCTAACTGGGCAAAAAGCTGTTTTTTGATATCTAGATTTTCGATAATGGCTTCAACCACTATCTCAGCAGTCGCAATTTGGTTAAGCTCCTGTAGTACGGTCAAATTACTTAAAGTGTCCTGTAACTGCGCATCGGTAAACTTACCTTTAGCAGTTAGTTTTTCTAGGGTACTTTGCAAGGATTGTCGTCCTTGTTCAGCAGCGCCTGACTTAGCGTCATACAAGAGTACTTGGATGCCAGCTTGAGCAGCAATTTGAGCAATACCCATGCCCATAATACCAGTGCCGATAATGGCAATTGTGTTCACAGTCATAATAACTCTCTACATAGTGTGCTATGAAATTTTGGTTCAAAGGTGATAACTTGCTTCAAAAGCAATCACAATGTGGCTCTGAATTCACGTGCCTATGAATTCACGTGCTTATGAATTAACGCGGCTAGGGATTAATGCCCTTTGTACTCCGCAGGACGCTTTTCTAAGAAGGCTTTAGCGCCTTCTTTTTGGTCGTGAGTATTGAACAAAATCTGGAAAGCCTTACGCTCTAAAGCCAATGCACCTTCTAAGGGCATATCAACACCTAGATTTGCCACTTCTTTGATTTGCGCTAAGGCAATGGGAGAGTAATGTGATAGCTGCTCAGCAATCTCAATGGCGCGTGTGATAGTAGCCTCATCTTCAACGACTTCAGATACCAGCCCCATTGTGTCCGCCTCATCAGCGCTGATCATATCGCCCGTTAGTACCATTTTCATGGCCTTATGTTTGCCAATCGCGCGAAACAAACGCTGCGTTCCGCCAGCACCTGGCATGAGTCCTATCTTGATTTCGGGTTGACCAAATTTGGCAGACTTGCCTGCGATGATGATGTCAGCATGCATGGCCAACTCACAGCCACCGCCCAGAGCGTAACCATTGACGGCAGCAATAATAGGCTTTCGGCAGTTAGTGATGGCATTCCAATAGCGTTCACTATGACGCAAGTACATATCCACTGTGCTAGTAGTCAAAAAATCGTTGATATCCGCACCAGCGGCAAACACCTTGTCACCACCAGTAAGGACGATCGCTTTGGTTTGTGAGTCATCATTTAATTGAATGAACAGGTCTGCCATTTGTTGGCGTAGCTCACTGTTTAGTGCATTGCGCACTTTGGGGCGATTAAGTCTAACGACACTCACGCCCTCTCCTTTTTTCTCACAAATAATGAGCGGCTCTTCCATGATCGACTCCTTAAACATCATTTTTGTATAAAATACAAACACTCTAGCAAAGCATTTATTTTAAATATTAAATATCGCTATGCGGTATTTAATATCAATATATACTGTTTATTTTGGTTTGTGAAGTAGAAAAAATAGATAATTTAGAATAAAATCGGGATAAAAGGTTGTATTAAATTATATAAATACCGCAATGCGGTTTTTTAAACCAAAACTATTGTAATTTAATAATTCATCGATTATGCTGTTTATCCAAGGACGTCACATTATTTATTACAGTCACAGAGCCGATATTGATATCAGGCATCAATCAAACAAGGAAGATTCATATGATTAGAGATAAAGAGACCCTCGACCACATCACCCAAACCATTCGTAACTTCGTTAACGATCAACTTGTCCCTATGGAACATTGGGTTGCCGAAAATGACCGTCTTCCAGAAGAGATCATTGAGCAAATGCGAGAATTAGGGCTTTTTGGACTGACCATACCCGAAGAATACGGCGGACTTGGTGTCACTATGGAAGAAGAAGTCACACTGGCATTTGAGTTAGGACGTACCTCCCCTGCGTTTCGCTCATTAATAGGGACAAATAATGGTATTGGCTCATCTGGCCTAGTGATTGATGGCACTGAAGCACAAAAGCAGAAATATCTACCTCGGTTGGCCAGTGGTGAAATCATCGGTTCGTTCTGTTTGACCGAGCCGGAGTCAGGATCAGATGCCGCCTCGTTGAAAACGACCGCTATTAAGGATGGTGATACCTATATCATCAATGGCACCAAGCGCTATATCACAAACGCCCCGCAGGCTGGCGTATTCACTGTCATGGCACGCACCGATCCACAAAACAAACGCTCTGGCGGTATTTCAGCATTTATTGTGGAGAGCGACACGCCTGGTATTACTTTGGGCAAAATTGATAAAAAAATGGGTCAAAAAGGCGCGCATACCTGTGATGTGATCTTTGATAATTGCGTCGTACCGGCGGATGCACTCATCGGCGGTGTTGAGGGGGTTGGCTTTAAAACGGCCATGAAAGTTCTTGATAAAGGGCGCTTGCACATTGCAGCAGCCAGTACTGGAGCCGCCACTCGCATGCTGAATGATGCACTCAACTATGCCGTCGAGCGTAAGCAATTTGGTCAACCGATTGCTAGCTTTCAGCTTATTCAGGGCATGCTCGCTGATTCAAAAGCAGAAATCTATGCTGCCAAATCCATGGTGTTAGACGCTGCACGTCTGCGTGACGAAGGCAAAGACATCGTGACTGAATCCTCATGCGCCAAAATGTTTGCCACTGAGATGTGTGGTCGTGTTGCTGATAGAGCGGTACAGATCCATGGCGGTGCCGGTTATATCGCAGACTACGGTATTGAGCGTTTTTATCGTGATGTACGTCTATATCGTTTGTATGAAGGTACCACACAAATTCAGCAAGTCATCATTGCCCGCAATATGATTAAAGAGGCCAGCGAGTAATCCCTCCCACTTTTTTATCCTTCAAAATGCACGGCGGTATTTGCTAGGATGCTGATGCCTTCCATTTCCACCACTACGTATCAAATTAGTTTTCTATTCTCACAACGATAAGGATATAAATTGTGAAAAGTGTCGCTATAACTGCAGATCCAAGTATAAGCTCCACCCAAAAACAACCTTGGAAACTGGCTTTTGTTTTTTGTTTTTTGGTTTTATTATGTGATGGAGCCGATGTCGGTATCCTTGCATTTACTCTTTCTAGTTTAAAACTAGAGTTTGGATTGACTAATGTACAAGCTGGCGCTTTGGGTAGCTGGTCGTTAATTGGCATGGGAATTGGTGGTTTTTTCGGTGGTTGGGCCTGTGATCGCTTTGGACGGGTGCGTGTTATGGTGACTGCTACAGCCCTGTTTGCATTATTGTCTGGCTGTGTTGGATTTGCTCAAACTTACGAGCAGTTCATAATTCTACGAGTAGGCGCTTGCATAGGTCTTGGCAGCTTATATGTTGCTGCTAATACTTTAATGTCAGAAATGGTACCTACCCAGCATCGAACCACTGTGCTCGCAACAATAATGACAGGTTACACTTTAGGGTCTCTAGTTATCAGCAGTCTTTCAGCTTGGATCATTCCTGATTACGGTTGGCGTATGATTTATTTCATATCATTTATACCAATTATTTTATCAGTCTTAATGCATTTTACATTATCTGAACCACAGTCTTGGAAAGAGTCTCGTGCCCTAAAACTCAAAGGTTTGAATAGTACTATTGAAAAGCGTAAAAACTCTTATAGAGCTATATTTGAAAGTCCTAGACACCGTATCATGTTTATCCTATGGACTATGAGCTCAACTCTTTTACTCTTTGGTTATTTTGGTGTCAGTAACTGGCTACCTACTTACTTAGAAACCGAATTAGGTATCAATTTTAAAGAAATGGCTATCTACATGGCAGGTACCTATTTGACTATGATGTTTGCAAAAGTAATAGCAGGTCTACTGGCTGATAAGATTGGACGTAAAATAGTATTTGCCTTTGGTACGATGGGCACAGCCCTATTTATTCCAGTATTAATCTATATGCACACTCCAGAAAATATTGGTTGGTTAATGATTGCTTTCGGTTTCTTATATGGTATCCCCTATGCCATTAACGCCACCTATCTAACCGAAAGTTTCCCTACAGCTATTCGAGGTACCGCAATGGGTGGATCATATAATATTGGACGTATAGGATCAGCTCTTGCCCCTCTTACGATCGGTTATATGGCCATGCATAACTCTATTGGCGCAGGTTTATTACTTATGGCAGGTGCATACTTCTTATGTGGTCTTATCCCTACTTTATTCATTAAAGAAAAGCAGTACGATCCACAAGAAGCCTAACCATACCTCTTATAACGACTATTGCTACCGTTCATACTGCATAGCGAAACAATATATCTTCGTTATGCTATGCTGAGAATGAGAATGTGAAAGTAAATTGATATAATATAATTAAAGAGACAGTAGGTAACTGTGAGCTGATATTAGCTCACAGAATGCTATGAATAATAAAGTTTTGTGATTTTATAACGCTTGTATGAATTTGATTGGGGATAATAGACGACATATGACTAATGATACCCTTACCGATGAAGACGCTAACAACGAGATGCATATTGAACTGTTAGAACCCATTGCAGAGATGAGAGATAAAAATGACCGACAGTTTGTCACAGCGTTGGCTCGAGGGTTAGAGCTGCTGCGTTGTTTTACCCCGCAGCGACCTTATCTAGGCAACCAAGACCTAAGTCAACTGACAGGCCTTCCTAAAGGCACCATTACTCGTCTGACCTATACGTTGGTCAAATTGGGATATTTAAAACAATCGACCAATAGTAGTAAGTACCAGCTTTCGACAGGGGTACTAAGTTTTGGTTATACCATGATGACTAATATCTCTATCAATAACCTTGCGACTCCTTATATGGAAGAGCTGGCAGACTATGCCAATAGCGCCGTTGCCATGGCTACTCGTGATCGACTGATGATGGTGTATCTCAACGTTGTGCAAGGCCAAGGGACCACGACCATGCAACGCAATGTCGGCTCTTATTTGCCTATTCATTTAAGTTCGATGGGGAGAGCCTGTTTGGCGAGTATGCCACCTGCTGAGCAAGAGTTTATCCTTAATGCCATTCGTAGTAAGTATAAAGATGATTGGCTAAAGATTAGACGAGGATTAGATAAAGCCTTTCAAGACTATGAAGACTATGGTTATTGTTTTTCAATTAGTGAATGGCAAAAGGATGTCAACGCGGTAGCCATTGCGCTGATGCACCCAACGGAAGGCTTGCTCACTTTTAACTGCGGCGCACCAAGTTTTATCCTTAGTCGTACCAAACTAGAAGAAGACATTGCCCCTCGCCTGCTGCATATGAAAAACATGATCGAGAGTAATCTATATATTAGCTAGCATCGCTTAAATGTGCCCCATGAAAATAACGATTCATCTCCACCAACTATTCAAGCGATAGTCATATAAGTCACTCATATCGTTTTGACATTTTATGTTACGTGTCTTTTTATTTTCAGTGCCTTTAGACATTTTTTGAGGATTCACCATGAGCCAGCTTTTTTCGCCTTTGAAACTTGGGCAACTCACATTAGATAACCGTATTATCATCGCACCCATGTGCCAATACTCTGCCAACGATGGAGCGGCAAGTGATTGGCATATGATCCATTTGGGCCAAATGAGTTTGAGCGGCGCAGGACTACTTATTTTAGAAGCAACAGCGGTCAATCCACAAGGACGTATCAGCTATGCTGATTTAGGTTTATGGGATGACAGGACTCAAGCTGCACTAGATAAAACGCTAACAGCAATCAGACAGTACAGTCCTATGCCAATAGGCCTACAACTGGCCCATGCTGGACGTAAAGCGTCAACCGAAAAGCCATGGGACGGCGGCGGTTCGATTGCCCCTGATGAGGTAAATGGGTGGCAAACGGTGGCACCATCAGCGCTTGCGTATGACGAAAACTCTACTGTACCCACAGCCATGGACCAAAAAAACATTGATTCGCTCATCAGCGATTTTGTCGATGCGGCAAGACGTGCCGATGCGCTGGGTCTTGACCTGATTGAGCTTCATGGTGCGCACGGCTATCTATTGCATCAGTTTTTATCGCCGCTTTCTAACAAGCGTGATGATCAATACGGCGGCAGTCTTGAAAACAGAATGCGCTTGTTACTTGACGTGTTTACAGCGGTTCGGGCTGAGTTTTCAAGTGACAAGCCAGTGGGCGTGCGGGTTTCTGCAACCGATTGGGTCGAAGGCGGCTGGGACCTTACCCAAACGATCGAGCTGGCTAAAGCATTGGAGGCGTTAGGCTGTGATTATATCCATGTGAGCACCGCAGGACTGAGCCCAGAGCAGCAAATCCCTGTGGAAGCGAGCTATCAAGTGCCTTTTGCTGCCGCGATAAAAGAAGCGGTCAATATATCTGTCATTGCCGTGGGCCTAATCACCGAAGCCGAGCAAGCGCAAAGCATCATTGCTGAGCAGCAAGCGGATGCGGTTGCATTGGCACGCGGTATACTTTATGACCCGCACTGGCCTTGGCATGCGGCGGCCGAGCTTGGCGCAACCGTCAAAGCGCCCAAACAGTACCTACGCTCAAGCCCGCATGGCAAGCCGTCTCCGATAGAATAAGTGTAATCGAACTACGAACATAGACTGAAGACAACATTACTTGCTTCAGTCTATGCATTAACTCACTTTAATTCAAACTAAAGTAATTATGGCTTAAAAGTTAGATAGTCATCAGTGTATTCAACTTGGCAAGTGGTAGTGATATCAACGCTGCCATAATTTACCGGCTGGAGTGTAGCGCAGGGAGGTCAACTTACGGTCTTGTTAAGCCTGCTAAATGTTCCATAAGCGGAATTACCTCATTGTAAATACCCCATTCTTAACACAACATCATCGTAGAATAATTAAGCCACCTGCCTGTACTCAGCAGGTGTCATTGTAGTGGCATAATGAAATAGGACAGTAGATAAGAGGTTATACTATCACCAAGACTGGAGAGAAGATATGACCACTACACACCGCACAAACAAAAGTATTAAGCTATTATTCTAGTAAGTAATGAAACAAAATTATATATGGTTTTCCGTTCACCCTGAGCCTGTTGAAGAGTAGGAAAACCGTTATGGTTCGACAAGCTGACCACGAACGGTTTTTTATAATTTAAATTTGTTCAGTTACTTAAATCAGAATAGTATGATGAAGAAAGCCCTTCCTAAATTAGATACGCATAATATTCTACTGCTTTTCACAATATCACCATCTACAGTTTAACCTATCAAACGCTGTGCTAAAAAATTCACCAACACGCCAATTTTTACCACATTACGGCTAGTGGGCG
>Ga0208300_100103_pt1 | contig 94027 bp, 95 predicted proteins | sample 23_taG_FD_184096 | JGI IMG/M metagenome (GOLD analysis project Ga0208300, IMG submission 184096) | Marine viral communities from Cariaco Basin, Caribbean Sea - 23_WHOI_OMZ (SPAdes) (version 2) | ecosystem: Environmental > Aquatic > Marine > Oceanic | place: Caribbean Sea: Cariaco Basin...
ATCACTGGCCACGGGTCATTTCACGTGACGAAAGGTTCGGAAGCAAGCCCATGTCAAATACGTCTCTTGAGAAGAGCAAAATCCGTATCCTGCTGCTGGAAGGCGTGCATCAATCTGCCATTGATACCCTGAACGCTGCGGGCTATACCAACATCGAGTATCTGTCTCACTCGCTGGCCGAGGAAGAGCTGATCGAGAAGATTGCCGATGCGCACTTCGTCGGCATCCGTTCCCGCACCCAGCTGACCGAGAAAGTATTTGAAGCCGCCAAGAAGCTGGTGGCCGTGGGTTGTTTCTGTATTGGTACCAACCAGGTGAATCTGCAGGCGGCCACCCGTCGCGGTATTGCCGTATTCAACGCGCCCTTCTCCAATACCCGGAGCGTGGCGGAACTGGTTCTGGCCCAGGCCATCCTGCTCCTGCGCGGCGTTCCGGAGAAGAACGCCAAGGCCCATCGCGGTGAATGGCTGAAGTCCGCCAAGGACAGCTACGAAATCCGTGGCAAGAAGCTGGGCATCATCGGTTACGGCAACATCGGCACCCAGTTCAGTGTCCTGGCCGAGGGCCTGGGCATGGATGTGTATTTCTACGATGTGGTCTCCAAACTGTCGATCGGCAACGCCACCCAGGTAGGCACCCTGCAGGAGCTGCTCAACATTGCCGATGTGGTCAGCCTGCACGTGCCGGAAACGCCGGCGACCAAGTACATGTTCAAGGCTGAACAGTTCGCCCAGATGAAACCCGGCAGCATTCTGATGAACGCTTCCCGTGGTACGGTTGTCGACATCGATGCCCTGGCCGACGCGCTGGGCAGCGGCAAGCTACTGGGTGCCGCCATCGACGTCTTCCCGGTGGAACCCAAGTCCAACGACGAAGAGTTTGTCTCTCCTTTGCGGGAATTCGACAATGTGATCCTGACCCCGCACGTGGGCGGCTCCACCATCGAAGCCCAGGAGAACATCGGTCGGGAAGTGGCGGAAAAACTGGCCATGTACAGCGACAACGGCACGTCCGTTTCTTCCGTAAACTTCCCGGAAGTGGCCCTGCCGTCCCACCCAAACCAGCACCGCCTGCTGCACATTCACGAGAACGTGCCGGGTGTGATGTCCGAAATCAACCAGGTATTCTCCGAGAATGGCATCAACGTCTGTGGCCAGTACCTGCAGACCAAGGAAGACATCGGTTACGTGGTTGTGGATGTGGACAAAGAGTACGGCGAACTGGCGCTGGAAAAGCTGCTAAAGGTGAAAGGAACCATTCGCTGCCGCGTATTGTTCTGACCCGACGCCCTGATAAAAAAACCGGAGCACAGACTCCGGTTTTTTTATGGCCGCTGACTGGCGCTGCCCGTTACTGCATGGGAACGAGGGTCAGCTCAACGCGACGGTTCTGCTCCCGGCCGGCTGCCGTGTCGTTGGAAGCAATGGGATAGCGCTCACCATAGCCGACGGCGCGGGTACGCTTGGGCGCGATGCCCTGGTTCAGCAGGAAATCGCGTACGGAAGCGGCACGCTGTTCACTGAGCAACTGGTTATAGCTGTCAGATCCGGAACTGTCCGTATGACCTTCAATCTGGATAATGGTCTTGTCGAACTCCTTCAGAACCAGCGCCACGGATTCCAGAGTATCAACAAAGCCGGGCTGGATGGATGACTGGTTCAGATCAAAGGTAATGTTGCCAGGCATGATCAGTTCGATCTGATCGCCATTACGCTTCACCTGAACCCCGGAGCCCTGCAGCTTCTGCCGCAGCTGGGCCTCCTGCCGGTCCATGTAATAGCCGATACCTCCGCCTACAGCGGCACCACTGGCGGCACCGATCAGGGCGCCTTTTCCACGATCGCTCTTGCTGGATGTCGCCGCGCCTACTGCAGCGCCACCAATCGCTCCGATAACGCTGCCAGTTGTCGCCTTGGATACCTCTTTTTCACCGGTATACGGGTCGTAAGTCATACAACCACCCAACCCTACGGTGGCCATTGCGAAAGCAACCATTGTCTTCTTCACAGTTTTCTCCTACGCCTGGTTTTCAGCAGGCTCCGTTTCAGTGGGGTCTGCTGCCGAGTTCGTAAACGTATCAATAATGGTATTGAATACCGTTGCCTGCAAATCCTGAGCTTCGTTCACCAGATGATGACGACCATCAGGGATTTTCAGTTCCTCCACAGAGGAAAATTTATTCCGGATGATCCGCAAATTGTGTTGCCAGTCAACTGTGAGGTCTCGCTCACCCTGCACGACCGTGACCGGAAAGTCGACAGGCCGGGCAGATTCAATATGCGGGACCCACTTCCGGAGCGCGGCCACCCAGTCGACGTGAACGGAGCGGGCCTGGAGCGGATCGTGTTCCCGCAGAAAGCGCAGGAACCTCGTGTTGCCACTGTTCTCGGCAAATACCCGGCGCCAGCGGGAGAGAAAGGGCTTCATCAGGCTGTGAAGCACCTTTGCACCAAGCCAGCCCGCCGGTCTGATCAGCGGCGCCAACAAAACCACCTTGCGGAAGTCGGAGCTGCTCTGGTCATGCTTGTTGGATAGCAGGTAGTCGATCAGGATCGCGCCACCGGTACTCTGCCCAACGGCATACCATGGCTCACGGACTTTACCCCTGGCCTGCGCCATGACATCTGCCAGAACACTCTGATACTCCAGAAAGCTGCCGATGGCGGCCGGCGTGCCACTGGACAGGCCGTGGCCTGGCTGATCATAGGCCAACACATCGAACCCTGCTGCGATGCAGCGTTCAATCAACTGGGTATAAAGCCCCACATGATCAAAATAGCCGTGCAGAATAAACACGGTACCCCGCTGGGGTTGATCCCCGGGAAGGCGGAAATAATGCACCATGACCTCGTGGCCGGCGGCATTGACATAGCCCTGGTGGTACTCGACTTCCGGGTGCTCAACCCAGAGATCAAGCCCGTAAAAGCGGCAGTAAGCGACCATCTCATCACCAAGTTCCCGGGAATGGGCGGGATCAAATGGTTCAAGCCTTTCCAACAGCGAATGTCTGTCCCAGTCCGGTATTTCTATGGTATCTGTTTTCCAGTACACGTAGAGTTAAACGCCTGTGATGAATGAGTTATCGGTTATCGGGCTTTCAATCCTAACTCATAGCGGACCTAACCCATAGCGAGGGTATACCAAAGATGTTGCAACAGCTTCTCGAAACCGGGTTGCGCCAGACCATGAATCGTCTGGTAAGACCGGTTCTCCATCCGGCGATTCCGGTGTCCCTTCAGAGAAGAATTGTCAGCCAGGCCTATCGCAGTTCCATACCACCACGTGGTACCCGGTTTCAGAGAGTCACCGTTGGCGGCGTGCCGGCCACCAGAACCACCTTCGCCGACAAACCGTCCGGAGCCGTGCTGTACCTGCACGGCGGTGGTTACATCATCGGGTCTTCCACGACTCATCGAGGAATCACCGGCCACCTGGCCAGGACCAGCGGCTGCACAGTGGTCGCGCCCGATTACCGGTTGGCGCCGGAGCACCCCTTCCCAGCAGCGCTGGATGACGCCGAAGCCTGCTGGTCTGGCCTGATTGACGAGGGCTACAGACCGGATCAGATTGCCGTCGCCGGTGATTCGGCGGGAGGCGGACTCAGTATTGCCCTGGCCATGCGTCTGAGAGATAAGGGGCAACCCCTGCCAGCGTCACTGACCGTGTTTTCACCCTGGGTGGATCTGACCCAGGAACAGCTTTACGTACCGGAATGCGAGCCGGTACTCCAGGCTCGCTGGACCAGCAAGGCGGCAACACTGTATGCCGGCCCGGAACCCTTGACCAACCCTCTGATATCCCCGATCTTTGGCGATCTGAGCGGGCTTCCGCCCCTGTTGATCCAGGTAGGCAGCCAGGAAATCCTGCTGAACGATGCCGAACGGCTGGCCGAGACTGCCAATCGGGATGATGTCGACAACCGTCTTGAGATCTACAACAGCCTCTGGCACGTGTTCCAGGTACATAGCGGCCAGCTTGATCGCGCAACCGCGGCCATGGAAACCGCAGGCGATCACATCAAACGTCATCTGGCAGGCTGAGCTCGCCCCGGGCAAGCGCCTCTTTCCGCGATCTGGGCCACTGCTTGATCTGCCATTCCAGCTTTGACGCCCGGCTCCGGTCGCCGGCATCGGCACTGAATACCAGCTCAAGAGGCCCTTTCCCCCGTAGGCTTCGGGCACCCCTGGGAGTACCTGCCTGGTGTTCCTCGAAGCGTCTTTTCACGTCGGTGGTAATACCGGTATACAGCGCACCCCGGGCCGTCCGCACCATATACAGTGACCAGTTACCGGCCATGGGCAAGGGCCTCCTCCCTGGCTTTGAGCTTTTTCTGTTGCAGCCAGAGCCCCGCCACGATCAGGACGAGGCCGATGTAAGTCGAAGGCAGAATCTGCTCGCCAAGAATGAAATGAATGAACACCAGGGACAGGAACGGTGAAATAAAGATCAGGTTGCTGATCCTTGAGGTATTCTCGGCCTTTTTCATGGCGTATGACCACAAGACGAAGGCAATGCCCATTTCAAAGACACCCACGTATATCGCAGCCGCGAGGGAGGTTCCGGAGGGGAACACCAACCCCTCGGTCCACCAGCAGATCAGCAGAATAACCGGGAGCCCGAAGAGAAAGTTCAGGAACAGGCCAACCACCGGGTCCCGGGTATCGCGGGTCGCGATAATCCAGTAAGAGGCCCAGACAAATGTACTGGCGATAGCCAGGGAGACACCAAGCGGATCGGAAAAGCTCAGGGAAGTTACTTCGCCCCGGGTTGCGATGACTACTACCCCGGCATAGCAGACCAGGCCAGCCAGGATATCGAGCATGCGCAGGCGCTGCCCCAGGAATGGTACGGAAAGATAGGCCAGCACCAGGGCCCAGGTGTAGTTCAGCGGCTGTGCCTCCTGGGCAGGCAGCCGGTCAAAGGCGCCGAACAGCACGAAGTAATACAGGCAAGGGTTGATCAGGCCCATGCCAAAGGACTGGGCATACTGTTTCCGGCTCAGGGAAAACACCAGATGCCACCGCCCCTGGAGCATCAGAATGATCGCCATCACAATGACCGATGCAGTACAGGCAATCAGCAGCATCTGGACAGGCGCCAGTTCCCGCAGAGACAACTTGAACGCGGTAGCGACTGTCGACCATAAAAGCACAGTTCCAAGGCCATACAGCATGGCCTGTTTCTGGTTGGTCATTACCGGCGTCCCGCCGGCACAAGACAATTCATCGTGTTACTCCCCCTTACCCCCTACGGGACCGCTGGTCAGTCTGGGCAACAGTGTAATGCAATCGCGCCCCGTTACCCACGGCAGTATGCGTTCTTGTGTTACCTTGTACCTCACCATCAAACAAGGATTAAGCGAACTGGAGTTCCCGTTATGCAGACGTTCCGTTTCAGGTTATGGCCACTGTACGCTGTCTTGGTGATGGCGCTGGCCGGCTGCTCTGACGGCCAGAACACCGGCAACGGGAACGACACCGCCAAAAGCCCGGAAGCACCCGATTACCCGGTTACCTGGCGCTTTGCCCTGGAAGAAATCGAAGGCAGTGTCCAGCACGCCTATGCCGGGGCCCTTAAAGAACGCATTGAGGAACGCTCGGATGGCAGGATCCTGATCGACATTTTCCCCTACGGTTCTCTGGGAACCTCCACCCAGCTCACCGAGTTGGTCCAGAACGGTTCGGTCAACCTGGCGTTCGCCTCACCCGGACACCTGGCCGATACCGTTCCGGAAGTCGGCATCTTCACCCTGCACTTTGTTCTGCCAGACGAGACCAGCATCACCAGGGAGCTACTGGCAAGCCAGGAACTGATCAACCTGTTCGAACCGCATTATGCCCGCAGGAACATGAAACTGCTGAGCTTCGTTCCCGAGGGCTGGATGGCCTGGACAGCGGATAAGGCGCTGCGGGCGCCGGAGGATTTCCAGGGGTTCCGGATCCGCACCATGACCTCGGCGATGGCTGAAGAGGCCTATCGAGCCTACGGCGCCACAACCAGCCAGATACCCTATTCTCAGGTGTACAGCGATCTTCAGCTGCAGAAGATTGATGGCCAGAGCAACCCTGTGTTCGCCATTGAAGAGATGGATTTCTATGAGGTTCAGAGCACCCTGACCATCGCCCGACCCGCACAGTTTGTCTCATCGGTGATATCAAATCTGGAGTGGTACAACGGCCTGCCGGAGAACCAGCAGCAGTGGCTGGATAACGCCCTCAGGGATGTCGCCGAGGTTGCCTGGGAAACCCAGGAGGAACTCAATCAGACGCGGCTGCAAACCATGCTGGAAGAAGCCCAGCTGTCGGTTGTCCGCCTGACCGATGCCGAGCGGGAGGCGTTTCGTGAGGCCAGCATGCCGGTGCGCGACATCTATCTGGAACGGACCGGGGAAAGCGGGCAGCGCGTGATGACCAGAACCCTTGAGCTGATCCGGCAACTGGAGTCCGCAAGCCCGGACGCCGCCGGTGCCGGAGGCTGAAGTCAATTCGCCGAGGTCCAGGGGTCATCAGCGGGCCCGCCTACTCAGGCACCAACCACTCCATACTATGGGACATATCCAGAACATCCGGCCCGGCGACGTCGCTCATCATGTCCGAGAACCGACTGTCGAAACCCCAGGGTGGATTGACCACCAGCATCCCCGAGCCAATCATGCCTCTTTCCGGTGGTTTGCCCAGGCGTACCTCACTGCACAGTACCTTGCGCATGGCGCTGGCACGGACCTTCTCTTTCAGCTGCTCTTGCAGGCCGCTGGTGAGAATCGGATACCAGACAAGATAGACCCCATGACGGCACTTCTGCCATGCTTTTCCCAGGGTTTCAGCAACTTCGACGTAATCAGATTTAACCTCGTAGGAAGGATCGATGAGCGTCAGCAGCCGCGGCTGCTTCGGTGGCAGTTGCCTGAGCAGTCCTGCCAGACCGTCCTGCCTGAGAACGCGTATCGATGCCCCGGAAGCCCAGTCCGCCAGCTGGTCGCTCTCGGCAGGGTGCAGTTCGAAAAGCGTCAGCGCGTCAGCGGGCCCGAGTAGACGCTGGAACCACGCCGGGGAGCCCGGGTAGACGGAAAGTTCACCACCACCGGCATTGAAGCCTGCCAGGACATCGAGCACCGTCTTCCAATCCTCGGAGCGAAGCCGATCTTTGGCGCTCCACAACTTCTGGACACCATCGTCGGCCTCCCCCGTCTTCCGCGCCCGCTCACTTTGTAAATCGTATATGGCACTGCCGGCATGGGTATCGAAACAGGCTATGCCTGATTTCTTCGCCTGCATCATTGCAATGGCAAGTGCCAACGCACCGTGTTTCTGAACATCAGCGAAGTTGCCGGCGTGGAAGGCGTGCAGATAACTCAACATACAAGAATAGCTCCCTGGTGACGGGGCCATTAGGCCCGATCAAGGTCGCTCAGGGCAAGTGCCCCAACCCGAATCATAATCGCACAAATCCGGTTCCCGCTTGCCTTTCTATCGATTGGCCACCATAATCCTCAACGCAAATGCTTCGCATTTGCACCACTATTGCTAAAACTTGGAGAAAGGAATGACGTCCATGTTTCGTCCGGCCCCACTCGCGCTGACAGTAACCGCCCTGTTGACTGCAGGCTGCGCAAATAATCCCTGGTCTGCAAAGGCCCCTGAACCTGCAACCAAAGCTTCCGTGGTCAATCACTACGCCGACCTCGCACACGCCAACTATGAAGACGCCCTGATTACCGCCCGGGCTCTGGACGAAGCCACTGACCGTTTGATCGCCAACCCCACCGAAGTCAATCTGGCTGCCGCGAAGAAAGCCTGGCTCGCAGCGCGCGTTCCCTACCAGCAGACCGAGGTCTTCCGCTTTGGTAACGCCATCGTCGATGACTGGGAGGGCCAACTGAACGCCTGGCCCCTGGACGAAGGCCTGATCGACTACGTGAAATCCGACGGTTACCAGCATGAGCTGGGGAACGCCGGTGCCACCGCCAACATCATTGCCAACAACAACGTGAACGTCGGTGGCGAGACACTGGATGTCTCAACGCTGACACCGGAACTGCTTGCAGACCTGAACGAAGTGGGTGGCTCTGAAGCGAACGTCGCTACCGGCTACCACGCGGTTGAATTCCTGCTTTGGGGCCAGGATCTCCACGGCTTTGAAAGCGGCGCAGGCGAACGCCCGGTAACGGATTATGCCAGGGCTGGCGATTGCACCAACGGTAACTGCGAGCGTCGCGGCGAATACCTGGATGCGGTAACCGACCTCCTGGTTTCTGACCTGGAGTGGATGGTGGCCCAGTGGGCACCCGGCGCCAGCGACAACTACCGCGCCCAGCTGACCGCGGCTGACGCCAACGAAGGTGTTCAGAAAATGCTGTTTGGCATGGGCTCCCTGTCCCTCGGTGAGCTGGCCGGTGAGCGCATGAAGGTGGCCCTGGAAGCCAACTCCTACGAGGACGAGCACGACTGCTTCAGCGACAATACCCACAACTCCCATTACTACAACGGCCAGGGCATTCAGAACGTATATACCGGCAGCTACCGTCGTGTGAATGGCAGCCTGGTGACAGGTCCTTCTCTGTCCGAACTGGTTCAACAGAGCAATCCGGAACTGGATGCCCGCCTGAACAACCAGCTGGATGCGTCCATGACCGCTCTGGCCGCAATGAAGGCCCGCGCAGAGAGCAGTGACAACCCCATGGCTTTCGACACCATGATTGCTCCGGGAAATGCCGAAGGTAGCCGTATCGTCAACGGCGCCATCATGGCGCTGGTTGAACAGACCGGCTCCATTGAGCAGGCGGCCCGTGAAGTGGGCATTGAGGCCCTGTCTCCGGATGACGCCGGTCACGCGTTCTGAGCATGATGAAACCGCTTGCTGTCATCGGTGCGCTGGCAATCGCCAGTGCACCCGTCTCCGCCCAGCCCCCCGCGGGCTACCCGATCCAGACTTCGCCGGCCACTGGTGGCGATGGTACCGTGCAACAATCAGACACCAACGCCTACTCGCTTCCGCAGGGCAATTTGTCCGTGACCAGGCGTCTGGATTTCAGTGTCGGCAACAGCTTTTTCCGCAACCCCTGGGTGGAAGCCCCGGCCAGCACTGATGCCCGTGACGGCCTTGGCCCATTGTTCAATACCAACTCCTGTCAGGGATGTCATATCAAGGATGGTCGCGGACATCCCCCTGGTGTGGACGAACCACCGGTCTCCCTGTTTCTGAGGCTGGCCGTTCCTGCTGACCCGGAACGGGACGCCGAGATTCTGCGCAAGCACGGTTTTAAACCGGCACCGGTCTACGGCAGCCAGTTGCAGACAGCTGCGCTGCCCGCGGCAAAACCGGAAGCCGATCTGATCATTGAGTGGACGCCGGTGAGAGAAACCCTTGCGGACGGAACAGTGGTGGAACTTCGCAAGCCAGTTTATCGGATCGAGAACCCCAACTACGGCCCCCTCCCCGACAACCTGCTGGTCTCACCCCGGGTGGCGCCGCAGATGATAGGCATGGGTCTGCTGGAAGCCATCGCCATTGAAGATTTGAAGGCCCTGACCGACCCTGATGACGCCGACAACGACGGCATTTCCGGGAAGCTTAACCAGGTCTGGGATCTGGCAACGCAACAGACGCTGCCCGGCCGGTTCGGCTGGAAGGCGGCGGAGCCGGATGTCCATCAACAAAGCATGGGCGCCTTTGCCGGGGACATGGGTCTCACCTCCTCGCTGAAACCCACCACTGACTGCATGCCCGGGCAGAAGTGTGAGCGCTTTAGCCCCGGTGGCGAACCGGAAGTCAGCGACAAGATCGCCAACTTTGTCACCTTCTACGCCAAGAGTCTGGCCGTCCCCGCACGTCGCAATCTTGCGTCGGAGTCGGTGCAGCGTGGGGCGAAGCTGTTCAATGAAAGCGACTGCGCCGGCTGCCATACCCCGAGGTATCAAACCGGAGAGGTTGCCGATCGCCCGGATCTGAGCAATCAGACCATCTGGCCCTATTCGGACCTGCTGCTGCACGACATGGGGCCGGCTCTGGCCGATGGCCGTGACGAGTTTCTGGCCAACGGAAACGAATGGCGGACACCCCCACTTTGGGGCATCGGTCTGGCGCAGGTGGTGAACCCGCAGGCCGGGTTCCTCCATGATGGCCGTGCCCGTACGCTGGAAGAAGCCGTACTCTGGCATGGCGGCGAAGCCCAGCCGGCCGCGGACCGTTACCGCCAGATGTCGGCGGAGGACCGCACCGCCCTGATTGATTTCCTGAACTCACTCTGAGGATCTGCCATGCAACCGATCACCAGATTCCTGTGCGCTTGTGCACTGGCCATTACGTCGCCCCTGGCATTGGCCGCAACCAATGCGGATACCCAGGCGCGCCAACAATGGCATGAGGCCTTTGAAAGCGGCTACACGTCGTTTTCAACAAAGACTGCCGACCTGGCCGGCGCGGCACGGACCTATTGCGAAGCACCCACAGAGGAAGGCCGCAAACTGTTGGAAGCTGCCTGGCTCGACGCTTTTCTGGCGTGGCAAAGGGTGCGTTTTGTCGATTTCGGCCCGGTCGAGAACGACAACCTCGCCTGGCAGTTCCAGTTCTGGCCCGATCCAAAGAATCTGGTCGCCCGGAAGGCGGCTTACCTGCTCGGGAACGGGGAACCCATTACCCCGGCGGTCATCAGCCAGTCCGGTGTCGCTGTTCAGGGCTTCCCGATGGTGGAGTACCTGCTGTTTGATCAGCAGTTGAATGCCGGTGACAATGCCCTGCCTGCCGCCCGAACCTGCGCGCTGCTAACCAACATTGCCCGGCACGTGAAGAACAACAGCGCCCGGTTGACGGCCGGATGGCAGGCATTCAGGCCCCACTACCTCGAGACCGCCCAGTACCGCGACACCACGATTAGCGCGGGCATGGCAGCCCTGGAAATCCTGGAGGAGCGGCGCCTGGCCCAACCCATGGGGCTGCGCGGTAATGCCAAACGCAATCCCTATATCACGGATGCCTGGCGCAGTGGCGAAAGCCTGATGGCGGTCGAAGCCACGGTCGATGGCTTGCACACACTGTTCTTGCCGGGGCTTGCGACCTTACTGGAAGCAAAGAATGAGGCCGATCTGGCCGACCGTATTCGCAACCAGTTTGCCGAAGTCCTGCAGAACTTCCCTGGCGCCCACATGCCGATGGCAATCGCCCTGAACCAAGAAGAACCCTTCCGGGCTCTGCAGAGCCTGTATGTCGATGTTTCCCAACTCAGCACCCTGGTGAGCGACCGGGCGGCAGTCGCGCTTGGCGTGGTTCGGGGATTCAACTCCAGCGACGGCGACTGAGGAGACCGACGTTATGCGCCTGAACCGCAGGGACTTTTTGAAAGCGTCGGTTGCCGGTGGCATTGCCGTGGGCCTGACCGGCTGTTCCCTGCTTCCCGGAAAAACGGGGGATCAACCTGACCGTTATGTCGGCGCCGTTGGTTTACCGGATGGCAGCTTTGGCGTCAGCGCGTTCGACCGCAGCGGCAGCATCCTCTGGCAGACGCCGGTCGAGACCCGCTGCCACAGCGGGTGCGCCCGGCCTGGCATGGGTGAAACCGTGTTCTTCGAGCGTCGCCCGGGGTGGTCATTCTACGTATTCGATACAACCGCAGGCAGCCGAAAGCACCGCATACAGGCAGCAGCCGGCGAACACTTTGTCGGCCACGGTGTTTTCTCGACCGATGGCCGCTGGCTCTATGTCACCGCCAGCCGGTACCAGCAGGGCGAGGGCATCATTGCAGTGTACGATACCGAAAGGGGTTACCAGCGCACCGACACCTTTGATCTGGCAGGTATCGGCCCCCATGAGCTGACCCTGCATCCGGATGGCGAAACCCTGGTGATCGGACTCGGGGGCATCCTGACCCACCCGGATTACGATCGCATGAAGCTCAATCTGGATACCATGGAACCTGCTGTGTTGCTGATGAACCGGCATTCCGGCCGGATCATCGGACGTTTCCGGCCTGCTCACCACCAGCAAAGCACTCGCCATGTCAGCGTAAGCGCCAATGGCCGGGTCTATGTGGCCTACCAGTACCAGGGTCCGCTGTATGAAGCGCCACCGCTGCTGGCCCGTCTTGAAGAAGGGAAATTGCGGGAATTCCGGTTTGACGAGAATACCCGGAGAGCTCTCGCCAACTACATCGCCAGCGTGGTTGCCCACCCGGAAAACGATCTCGTCGCTGCCGCCTCACCTGTTGGCGGCGCCGCCATTGTCTTCAGGGGCAGCACCGGTGAACTGGTCAACCGGGCCTCCATCCCTGACTGCGCCGGTGTCCAGGCGCTTGCCGGGGGCGACTTCCTGATTTCTTCCGGCCGCGGCAAGCTGGTACGACTGGGCGCGGCCAATCCTGCCCGGGAAATTGCCGACCTCCCGGTCTACTGGGACCACCATCTGGTCTGATTGCTCAGCACTGCCGTACTCGGGGCTTAAGGATACCCGGCCACACTGGTATCCTTTTGAATCATTTTCCGGAGGAAAGCGGTTTGCCCGAGAGCAGAAAAGACACCATCGACCAGCTGTATAGCCTGATTGCCAACGAGGAGGACGCGCGGGTCTGCAAGGACATTCCGGAGGAGGCCTGTCGCGAGGTACCCCGCAACTTCTTCCTGATTCTCGCCAGCAATGTTCTGACCAAACTGGGCGACCTGCTGATCAGTCCGAAAACCGTCCTGGCCTGGTTGATGAGTGCCATCGGTGCCCCCGCCCTGGTGGCGTGGCTGGTGCCCATCCGGGAATCCGGTTCCCTGGTGCCGCAAATGGTCATTGCGGCGTGGGTACGCCGAAAAGCCATTCGCAAATGGTTCTGGACACTGGGCAGTTTCGGACAGGCGGCCAGCGTCGTGGCGATGGCGGCCAGCATCTGGTTTCTCGAGGGATATCCCGCAGGCTACGGGATCATTGCATCGCTTATCGTGTTTTCCCTGGCCCGCGGATTCTGCTCCGTGTCCATGAAAGATGTTCAGGGCAAATGCATTCCGAAAACCCGCCGGGGAAGGCTTGGCGGGCTGGCGTCCACTATCGGTGGTACCGCCACCGTTGTTCTGACTGCCCTGCTGTTCTGGGAAAGGGGTGACCCCACTATCGCCTTTTACACTCTGCTCCTGCTGCTGGCTGCCTCTCTCTGGGTGATTGCCGGTTTTCTGTTCGCCGGGGTCGAAGAGTATGAAGGGGAAACCGGAGGCGGTGGCAATGCCATCCAGGAGGCGTTCCGGAGCCTGTCCCTGCTCCGCGATGACGTACCTTTCCGGAACTTCGTAATCACCCGGGCGCTCTTACTCAGCTCAGCCCTGGCGTCCCCCTACTTCGTGGTCCTGGCGCAGAAAGAGTCCGATATTGGCTGGATGCTGGGTATCTTCCTGCTGGCCAGCAGTCTGGCCAGTTCCCTCAGCGCCAGCTTCTGGGGCTGGGCGGCGGACACCTCCAGCCGGAAAGTCATGATCCGTGGCGCTGCGATGGCCAGTGGCACCTGCCTGATCGTTGGTATTACCGCCGTTCTCGTGGGGACAGACATCGGCAGCGTGTGGTTCTATCCGATCGCCTTTTTCGTGCTGAGCATCGCCCACGCGGGCGTCAGGCTGGGACGAAAAACCTATCTGGTGGATATGGCCGGAGGTAACAAGCGGACCGACTACACTGCCGTGAGCAACACGGTTATCGGAGCCCTGTTGCTCGTTACCGGCGGCCTGACTGCGCTCGTATCCATGATTTCCGATGTCGCTGTCATCATCGCGCTGGGCCTGATGGGATTGGCGGGGATGTTCAGTGCCATACGGCTGAGGGAAGTCACTGAAGAAGACTGACGGTCACCCGCTCAGCGCTCAGGAGGGGGCCTTGCCGTCATTCAGGGCCAGTGCGCCTTTAACAATCCGGTAGATTATCCAGATAGAAATACCAAGGATGATAAACCAGCCGATGATAATAGGCGTGGTCACTATCCCGATCACTGTCCAGAGCAGGCCGATCCAGAAGGTACGGATCTGCCAGCGAAAGTGCCGCTCCACCCAGGTATTGCGGACGTCGTCCAGTTTGACGTAATTGATAATTACACCCACCAGACCGGTAATGCCGCCTACGAAAAAAGACAGCGCCTGGAGGATATAGACCACCACCGCCAGGTTGCGGGCGGGGTCTGAACGACGGGACACAGGGTCCGAGTCGGCGGGAATAAACTCCGGTTCGGTCAAGGCCAGTCTCCTATTCGACAATTAACCGGAGTTTACCACAGCGCTCATGGCCGGAAATCCTGAAGCGGTCAGTGATTGTCCGGACGATACCCGACCCGGAATCCCCCCCAGTGCTTGCCATTCACATAGACTGGCACTGAGAGGTCATGCATGATCTCGCCGGTATCCCGACGATAGGTTTGCAAAAGCATGTTCTCGGTATGCTGACCACAGCGAATACCCGTCCTGTCGTTGAACAGCCGCTTGCTCCGGCTCTTGACCAGATCCACCTTCGGATCTCCGGTCGGCGCGTGGGCAAAGTCCCGATTGTGGGTAGGTACATAACCGTCCGGTGCCGCCGCAATGGCGAAGACAATGGCCTCATGGGCATTCTTCACCTGCTCCTGAATCGCAGGCAGGAACTGGTCGGTGAACTTGTCGAAACTGCTGGAATATTTTGGCGGATGGGTATCGGGAATTGGCGTTCGCCGCTTGTCGAACAGTGCACTTTCCGAGAGTTTGCCATCACGGATGGCCTGCTCGAACATCTGGCCAATCTGATCGGCACCGGCACGGGCCTGCTCATAAAATGGGCGATGATAGCTGGCCTCGCTGTTAAGCGCGAAGGAGGCATTGGCTTTTTCCGCCAGCTCCATCAGGGTGGCCGCCTGTTCCGCAAGAGAGGCGACACTGGTATCGCTCTCGGAGATCTGGTCCCGCACCGTTTCAATGGCCGAGAACACCTGTGCCAGGCTCTGCTCGTTGTTCTGATCAATTTCAGCAATCCGGGCCACCTGCTGCTGAACCCGGTCCGACTGCGAACTGATCTGTTCCAGTCGCTCGCCCACGCTCTCAACAGAGGTCAGTCCCTCTTCAATACTGCGGGCAAGATCCTCAATGCGTGACACGATCAGCGTGGTATCGGACCGTATTTCCTCGAGGGTTTCCGCCACTTCACCGGTCGCCTGAGCGGTTCTCCCCGCCAGTTGACGCACCTCGTCCGCCACCACCGCAAATCCTCGGCCCTGATCACCGGCCCGGGCCGCCTCGATGGCCGCATTGAGAGCAAGCAGATTGGTCTGTTCGGCAATGCCCTGAATGGTCGTGGTCACACCCTGGATCTTGTTCGACTTCTCGTTCAGCTCCTGGATCAGCCGGAGATTCTCGCCGGACTGCTGGTGAACGGCCCGCACGCTGTCGATGGCGGAGACCAGGGCTTCCCGCCCCTCGGTACTGACCTGTTTGTTCTGCAGCGCCATGGTGGCGGCATCGGTGGCCTGCTCTGAGGATTCCCGCACCGTCTCGGTAATCTGGCCCGCGTAATCCGCCATCTGGGCGGTTTCCTCTACCTGGCGGTCCAGGCGAAGTTTGAGCTGATCCGCCGCAAATGACACCTGGGCCGCGGAAATGGCGTTTCTGTCGGCACTTCCGGAAAGGGTTTCCACCAGCGCCCGCCCGGCCCGGGCATCGGAGATAAGCTGTCGGCACTGCTCCTGAAGCGGATGATCAGCCGCCAGGGAACCATCATTCAGAGCCTTCAGCCCCCGCTCGGCCGGCTCCAGAACCCGGATAATGAAAAAACCGCCGGCAGCCACCAAACCCACCACCAGGCCGATCAGTATCGATGCGGTATCAAGACCTAACAACGGCGCCACTCCTGCACAAGCAATCCCGAGAACAGCGGCAACCGCCATCCCCCATAGAACTGAAGCCCGATCCAATAACCCCATAAACACCTCATAATTGTTATTTCTTTCGCATACACTTTATTGAAGGCCATTGCGGAGACTAAAGAATTGATCTGAGTTAATAACTCATACTTTAGTGCATTTGTCCTGCTTATCGGCAGGGAAAGGCGTTTCTGAAACAAAAAACCGCAAACCCGACTCACTCTGTTACCGAGTGGGCCGGGTTTGCGGTTTTTTCAGTCTGAGTAGCTAACGTTATGTTAGTTACCAGTCCAAGCGAATATCGTAATGCTTCACTCTATTGGCGGTCTCAAGCGGTGGCGCCTTTTCTGGATCAACGTGCCTGAACACATTCTTCGCAGGGACGACTGTTGCATCACGGCCGTACACAAAACTCTGCTCATCGACGATGACTTTGTAGGCCTTGTTCAGTGCCAGTGCCCGCTCCCGGCTTGGGGTGATCAGGGTATAAACATCCGCGGCGATGACCTCCGCGGCCTTTACCGAACCATCCTCATTGAACCAGCGGGCTTTCATTTCCGGGTTTTCCCGGAACTCGTTGCCGCCGCCCGCACGTTCAAGGTACTGCAGGATTTCGCCTTTTGCCTCACCCCGGTTTGGCGCATCAATCATGCCTTTCAGGTCAATATAGCCCCAGCCACCGGCGCCGGTTACCTTCCTCGGAAACGCAAAAGTCTGGTCAATGGTGGTGCCAATTGTGCCGTGGCATCCCATGCAAAACATCTGCTCCTGGTAAGTCTGTTTTCTCAGTTCCCCGTCACCGTCTTCAATGAAACCGAGAACCTCCCACCCCATTCCATTATTCAGGCCTTTATCGCCATGATCTGAATAAACCGGCAAATTGCCATCGATTTTCTCCTGCCGCTCATTACCGTACAGGGAAGCCAGTTCGGCTACCGAGTAATGTTTTACCTTTTTCATATACCGGACTTCCTTCATTCGTTTTGACGGGACAATGTCGTCGCCGTCGAATCCGATGTAACGCACGGTATGAATAAACTGGGTGCCTTCCGGATAAGACATCCGCTCGACTTTCTGGCCGGAAGCCGCACCGACATACGAAGACCTGGCTGCAATGCTTGTGACTTCGGACAAACTTCCGTCATTGTTCAGGTCCGCACACACGCTGTTTTCATCAATCGACGGCGTGGATATGTTGGACAGGTGCTTCATCGCCATCTCAAGCAGGGCGAGATTGGTAAAGTACACGTCCCGGGAAAACTCATTGGCATCATCACCACAGGAAGCCATGCGGAAAGCTTCCGGCAACCGTATGATCACATCGTCGGTAGAACCATTGGTCGGCCAGAAGGTACTGGGAAGAGGCTTGTAGTTGAAGGCCACCCATCCGCTTCCGTCTTTCGCCAGGCCGTAGTCGTCGAAGGCGGCAGCCCCTTCTGCCAGATCTTCAATCGCTGGAACCGGTCCAGACCAGTTCTCGTCCTTCCGCAAGCGTTCGATGAGATCGCTGTAGTTATTTTCCTCGACGTAATCTTCAATTTCGCCATCGCTGATGTCGGCAATCTCATCACGACGGTCCACAAACAGGTTGGACCAATGATTATGAACACCCAGGTCCGAGAAATTGTAATCCCCCTGGAGGAACCCATCGGCCATGCTGTTGGGCCGCTTCGGATCCGAATAGGTTTGATGGCACGTGTAGCAGGGATTGTTAACGCCCTCGGTTTTGGTATAGCACTGTGGCGGAATCACGGCTTCCCGGTTGTAGAGGGTATCCGCAGCAACTGCCGGGCGTGCCGGCTCATCGGTAGTCGACTCATAGTCATCAGGGACCACGACAGCCGGCATGTCATCGTCGCCACAGCCAGCCAACAGGACGGCGGTTCCAACCAGAATTGAGTAAAAAACACGTTTCATGATTTGCCCCATCTCCAGACGCAAAAGGGGGAGGCCACACGGCCTCCCCTGACTTCCCCAACACAGAGCAGCGGATCAGGCTTCCGGATCAAACAGCCAGAGCATGTTGTTCTCATGCTCGCCGGTATCCTCACCAATCAGTACCCGACCGTCCCGAAGAACGAGCAGGTTGTCCGGCTCGGAAATGTTGTCGGCGCTGCAATTGTTGGCGGTTGCGCTTTCGTCATAGGGCCCGCCCACGATGGCCGGCACCATGCGGGTGATGTCGAACGTGGAAGACAGCGGCATCTGGTAGACCACACCGCAATCACCATTGGTGTCATCCAACCGGATGTCGCCTTCATCATCGCCCATGGTTTTGTTGAAGTTTGCCATGGCCATGTAGGCGTACGGCACGGAGCCATCTTTGGCCCCTGTCAGGTTGATGTTCACGCCTTCCATTTTACGGAATTCAGCAGTAGCACCGAGAGCCTTTGCCGCTTTGCGGGACTCAAGGAACGCAACCCGGTCATCGCCCACCTCAACGGTTCCGTCACCATCGATATCGGTCGTTGCCACCCCCTGCTTCTGGTTGGCCCAGTTGAGGATTTCTTCTTCCGAGATGTAGCTGGTTTCGCCGGGCACGTAAGATGAGGAATCAATATTGTCGTACTCGCTCACCCAGCCCTCAATTGTGGCATTGTCCCCGGACGCCAACTCGATCCACTCAAGGTCAAAGCCCGCAACTGCCGGGTCAGTGGAGCCATCCTGGGTCGCCTTGGCGGCATAGAGTGTGCCACTGGACAAATCGCGAGCAGTGTCCGCCACAAACTTGTAAAACACAGTACCTGTTCCATCGTCACTCAGATAAACCGTTTTTTCATCCGGCATCACCACGGCGTTCTCATGGGAGAAACGACCAAGGGCCATCAATTTGACTGGAACCGGGGAGGCAGCGGTCGGTTCGGTAATTTCGACAATGAAGCCGTAGCGGTAGGGGTTCGGATAGTCGCCGCCCCCCAGGTAATTGCTCAGGTAGGTATTGACTGCAACGTTATCGTCGCTCGGGTTGTTCCATTCGGCTGTGTCGTCGTAGTAAAGCTCTTCAGAGGTGAGCGGCGTCCCCCAGGGCGACAGCGTTCCGAAGCAATTCACCCAGGTCCCGGCAACAGCACCGAAGTCGATCATCATGACGTCGTTGTCAACGACGCTCCAGTTGCCGTTGTCAGCCTTACGGATCTTCATACGGCTCATACCACCCGGGCGATCCTCCCAGTTGGTGAACAGGTAACCCTCGCCGGTATCAGTGCTGATAAAGGCGTTGAAATCCGGATCATTGGATACTTTGATGGTATCCGTGCCATCCATAGTATTGATCGCGCCCATGCCACCGGTCGGCGCGCCGGCCCAGGCATCACCATTCTGGGCAAGTACATCGTAGGACCCGATAGCGATGCGCACCAGTTCCTTTTCCTCAGAACTGGCGGGCATGGAAAGCTCATTGAACCCCATATCTTCAGCGGAAAAATCGGCATTACGCACCACGCCGACGGCAGCGGCAGAGAAGATCTTGCCATCCGCATCTGCGGCGGTGTTGCTGTCAGACGGATGCTGCACGTTGAAGAACAGGTCCCCTTCTTCCGAAAGGAACAGACCGGTCACCTCGGCACCAAGCGGCACGGTGGCCAGACGGGTCAGCTGCTGGTTGTCCGAATCATAGGAGCTGGCGTCCGCGGACGAGTTGTCGTCGTCATCCGAGCAGCCAGCCACGAAGGCGGTACCGGCCACTGCCAGTGCCAACGCGGAGAGTTTGAAAAGAGATTTTCCATTTTTCTGATACATAGTCGTTACCCTACTTGGTCTCAATCAGGTGTTATTGCTCTGAGACTCAGAGAGTGGACGGTTTGTGTTTCATATAGATTTACGAGCCGTTACCAACCTGTGACGTTTTGGAGACAACCCCGGGGCGGGCCAAGAAGCAATAAAACTGTAATACCCGCCCGGATATAGTGACGCCTGTCAAAGGCTTATCTCAGGGTATACCTCTATCCATGCAACAGGTTTTCGAAGCCAAAACACACGCCCACTCATTGCGTGAGCCGGATGCTCTCAGGGATTGCACGCCAACGGATGTGGTTGGCTCGACACCCCGGGAGGGCGTTCGGGTAACGCTGTTGGGGATGGCCGTTGATGTATTACTGGGGGCGGCAAAAATTGTCGCCGGCAGTGTATCGGGAAGCCACGCTCTGGTGGCCGATGGCGTTCACTCATTCTCCGACGCGGTCACCGACATCATGGTCATCATCATGATGCGGTACTCACGGCAACCGCCCGACAATGATCATCCCTATGGCCACGAACGGTTCGAGACCCTTGGCACTGTCATGATGGGGTGTCTGCTGGTAGCCGTTGCCCTCGGACTGGCTCTGGACAACATCCGGGCCTGGCTGGAAGGTTCGTCAGCAATCGAAACCGGTTGGCTGGCTGTCACCATTGCCATCCTGTCGATCGCCTCCAAAGAGTGGCTGTTCCGGTATACCAAACGGGTGGGTGAACAAATCCGGTCAGAGCTTATTGTGTCCAATGCATGGCACAGCCGGACCGATGCCATTTCTTCAGCCATCGTCCTGATTGCCATTGTCGGAGCCTCGGCAGGCCTGGAATGGCTGGACTTCGTTGCAGCCATCGCCGTGGCGGCCGCAATCGGAAAAATAGGGCTGGGGATGGCACTTGATAACATCAAAGAGCTTGTCGATACAGCGATAGCGCCGGACAAGCGCTCGCGGATACTCACACTGATTGAGCAGCACCCGCTCTTGGACAGAGTGCGTTCACTCAGGAGCCGCAGGATGGGGAGAGAATACCTGGCGGAATGTGTCATCCAGTTGCCAGGGCATCTCACTATTCAGGAGGGTTCAGAGGTCGCTCAGGAAATCAGGGCAAAGGTTATGAGTGCTTTCCCGGAAATACGTGAATTCAGTCTAAGGGTAGAGGCCTCGACCTCTACCCTTTAACAGCCCAGGAGGCTGCTTACTGAGTCGATTCTTCGTATCCTTCTTCCATGGCGTCACCCGCTTCTTCAGCGGCATCCCCCATTTCATCGGCCGCATTCTCCGCGCCCTGCTGCATTTCATCGACAGCGCCGTCGGCCTGCCCGGTGACTTCCTCATAGGTCTGTTCAACGGACTCTCCGGCTTCTTCCATCATATCGCCGGCGTTGTCAGCGGCCTGCTCGACATCGACACCTTCATTGTCTTCCGAGCTACAGGCGGCAAGGCCCAGTGTCAGAACCATCAAAAGCGCACTCAGTGTGAGCTTGTTCATACCATATCCCTCTGTTGGTAAGTATTTACAACGGAATCAGGGTACGGCTCCGCCCGGCATAAAGGCAATTACCGGGCCATTACCCTTTGGTTAACCTGCGCCGTCGGATACCAGCTGACCATCAATGGTGACCACGTGATCAAACGGCAACATGGTGCCTCGGCCGAGCAGAAGAAAATCCTGCCCTGCGCGGCTGCAGAGGTCGCGAATAACATCATGCACCAGGCACATCTGGCCGGCGCTGTCCCGATATAGGACCTCGGTCATTTTGCCGGAACTCTGATACTCCCGAAGCATCCCCTGAACCGAATATGAGGCCGTGGCGGGCGATGGGTTTGGCATGGCTGATCCTTCCCTGTGGTCGAGCTCTTGTTGTCCTGTGAAGTCTGGCTCAGAAAGCCGCTTTTCGCCAAAACCGCCATCCTTGTCATTTTACGCCAAGCTTTGAAAGGCACTCAGTCGATCGTTGCATTGCAAGATTGTCCGACATAAATTGAATTTACGCGCACCGAATGGGAGAAAACAATGAACGCCAAGACCCGTGACAATCTGCAATCGCACAAAGTCGCCGCACCGACAGACACTGTCGCAACCGCCACCTGGAAGGATCCAAAGCGTTACCTGTGGCTGATGGGCCCCGCTCTGCCCGGCATAGGACTCGCGGCGCTAACCGGTTATGCCCTGGCGCCGAAAAAACTGAAGGCCCTCGCCTGGACCGGCCCGGCCCTGGTGCACGGCATCATTCCTGCCCTCGACCGTGCTATCGGTGAAGACCAGAGCAATCCGCCGGAATCGGCAGTAAAGACTCTGGAGCAGGACAAGTACTACGACCGCATCGTAAAGGCATTTATTCCGACCCAGTACGCGATGACCTTCATGGGCGCGTGGCTTGCCAGCCGCAAAAGCACGCCCCTGGACGACAGGATCGGGTTGACGCTGACAGTTGGCGCCATTAACGGTGTCGGCATCAACACCGCCCACGAACTCGGCCACAAGTCCAACAAGCTGAACAAGCTGCTGGCGATGGCAGCCCTGGCGCCCACCGGCTACACCCACTTTGTTGTCGAACATAACTTCGGCCACCACAAGCGGGTAGCAACGCCGGAGGATCCGGCCAGCAGCCGTATGGGTGAGAGTTTCTGGAAGTTCCTGCCGCGCACGGTGTTGGGAGGCATTAAATCATCTATCAAGATCGAGAAAGCGAGGCTTGCCCGCAAAGGCAAGAGCTTCTGGAGTCTGGACAACGAGCTGCTTCAGGGCTGGGCCATGAGCGCCGGCTTCTTTGGCGCGACAACTCTGGTATGCGGCCCGAGAGCGGTTCCGTTCCTCGCAGCGCAAGCGGTATACGGTGCCAGCCTGCTGGAGAGTGTGAACTACATTGAACACTACGGGCTGCTGCGCCAGAAGGACAAGAACGGCAAGTACGAGCGCACACAACCGGAACACAGCTGGAACAGCAACCATGTTGTGACCAATCTGTTCCTGTATCAGCTGCAGCGGCATTCGGACCATCATGCCCATCCGCAACGCAGCTTCCAGGCTCTGAGGCATTTCGAGAAGGCGCCGCAGCTACCCGGTGGTTATGCTTCGATGCTGTTGCCGGCGTATCTGCCTCAGTGGTGGTATGAAACCATGGATAAGCGGGTGATTGATCACTACGAGGGGGATCTGAGCAAGATCAACTGGGATCCGGATCGGAAAGAGGAGCTGATGGCCAAGTATGCGGACTACGCTGCGGAGGTGGCCGCTGAGGCTAGGGCCAGGCGCAATACTGAAAACTCCGAGGCGGCCTGATTCTCGCCGCCTGCTTCAAATCTGGCCCCAGCCTTCCTGGTACTGTGCAGGCGGCCAACCGATTACGCCTTCCGGGAGACGCCGTGAACCCATCCATGGGGGCTTGAGCGCAGCATCCTTGCTGCGCACACTCCCGGAAGGCGTAATCGGCCGGCCGCTTCTCACTTTGGAGAGATAGTCAGGTTAGCTTGAACGCTTCAAGAAGAATTCACTTAGTGTGAAAGCACCTATTTCCCTTTAAACACTGCGTCCCGCCTTTCCAGGAAAGACTGAATGCCCTCTTTTACATCGTCACTGGCCATCACCGGCTGCAGGTCCGGGAACAGACGCTGCTTCGCAGCCTCCTGCCCTTCGCTGACCGCGATCTTTGACGATTTCAGGCTACCCTGGACGCCCAGTGGTGCGGCTTTGGCAATTTTCTCGGCGATTTCCAACGCAACGTTGAACTGCTCGCCAGGCTCCACCAGTTCCTGAATCAAACCCCATTTATACGCCTGATCGGCGGTCCACTCATCACCCGTCAGCAGGTATCGCTGGGCATTGCCCCAGCCAATTTCACGCTGAAGGCGGATGGTGGCGCCGCCACAGGCGAAGATGCCACGTTTGACTTCCAGCTGCGCAAAGCGCGTACCTTTGGCGGCGACGCGAACGTCGGTGTTGAGCATCATCTCAACGCCGCAGGTGAAGCAGATACCCTGGGCGGCGAAGACTACGGGTTTGCTCAGCGCCTGGCCGGTAATGTGGAAGGGGTCCAGCTCGCCCTCGCCCGGCTCGATGCCCTTGCCGTTGGCAAACACGCCCGCCCAGTCGTCCAGTTGCAGGCCGCTGGTGAAGTGGTCGCCTTCAGCGTACATCAGCCCGACCCGCAGCTCCGGGTCGTTCTCAAGCTGGTAATAGGCTGCCGCGATCTGGTGGTACATCTCGCGGTTCATGGCGTTCATTTTTTCCGGGCGGTTCAGCCCGATCAGCAGAATGTGGTCTCTCTTTTCAACGTTCACCAAAGCCATTTCTCTATCCTTTTGAATCCTTTTTGTTCTTTGCAGGCCGCGCCCAAGTTCGGGCGCGACCGACGGGTACGGCTTCCCGGGACCGTCTGTGGCCAAGGATGGCCACAGTCGAGCGCACATGGATGTGCTTGTAGCGTGTCCCGGGAAGCCGTACCCGTTGGTCGTGCTTACGCCAAGTGTCAGCGGACCGCGATAGACCTCAGGTCAGAACCACTCAGATTTCATGTTCAGGCAGGTATCGTCCTGGTTGCGCAGCAGAACCAGATCCTGGGCCACGGTTGGCAGTTCCCAGTGGAAGAAGTACTGGGCCGCCTGCAGTTTGCCCTGGTAAAAGTTGCGCTCGTCATCGGTGTTCGCGGAACCCAGAGCATGGGCTGCAACATTAGCCTGGCGCAGCCACATCCAGGCAACAATGATGTGCCCGAACAGGTGCAGATAGCAGGAGGCGTTGGCCAGGGTCTTGTCGGGATCCCCTTCCATCAGGGATTTACCTAAACTCTGGGTGACTTTCACCGCCTGCTGCAAGGTTTCACTCAGGGACAGGGCCCACTGCTGGCAGCGATCGGTAGTGGCTGCCTGTAGATCCACCTGCATTTCCTGCATCAGCAGTTGCAGACCGTGGCTCTGATCCTGCCAGATCTTCCGGCCCAGCAGGTCGAGGGCCTGGATGCCGTTGGTGCCCTCGTGAATCGGATTCAGGCGATTGTCGCGCCAGCACTGCTCCACCGGGTATTCCCGGGTATAGCCTGCGCCACCGTATACCTGGATGGCCAGGTCATTGGCCCTGGGGCCGTATTCAGAGGGCCAGGCCTTGATGACCGGGGTGAGCAGGTCCAGCAGCTTGCCGGCTTCCTGGCGCTTCTGTTCCTCCGGGTGGGTGTGCTGATCATCCATCAGTCGGGCGCCATACAGGCAAAGGGCCAGACCACCCTCGCTGTAGGCTTTCTGGGCAAGCAGCATGCGCCGCACGTCGGCGTGATCGATGATGGGCACCTGGGGTGATTCGGGATCCTTCTCGCTGGCCTTGCGCCCCTGCAGACGGTCCTTGGCGTATTCGAGGCTGTGCATGTAGCCCCGATAGCCGATTACGGCAGCGCCAAAACCGACACCAACCCGCGCCTCATTCATCATCTGGAACATGTATTTCAGGCCCTGATGAGGCTCGCCAACCAGGTAGCCGTGACAGGGGGCGTCGTCACCGAAACTCAGTGCAGTAGACGTGGTTCCCCGGTAGCCCAGCTTGTGGATCAGCCCCGCCAGGCTGACGCCGTTGCGTTCGGTGGGGTTGCCGTCGTCATCCACCAGGAACTTGGGCACGATGAACAGGGAGATGCCTTTAACGCCTGCCGGGGCGCCTTTGATCTTGGCCAGCACCATGTGAACGATGTTGTCGGTGATGGACTGCTCGCCGCCGGAGATGTAGATCTTGGCACCCTTGATCAGGTAATGCCCTTCGTCGGTGGGCGACGCCGAGGTTCGGATATCAGCGAGGGAGGAGCCGGCATGGGGCTCGGTCAGGGCCATGGTGCCGCTGAAACGACCACTGAGCATGTTCGGCAGGAAGGTGGTTTTCTGCTGTTCGTTGCCAAAAACCCGGATCAGGTTGGCGGCTGCTGTGGTCAGGAACGGATAGCCTGCGGTGCCCGGGTTGGCGGCGGTGAAGAAGCCGTTGCAGGCGGCCATGACCGATTCGGGCAGCTGCATGCCGCCGAGCTCATAGTCGTAACGTCCTGCGATAAACCCTGCCTGCGCATAGGCATCGAAGGCTTCCTTTACCTGCGGGAGCATCTCGACCTGGCCGTTGACGAACTTTGGCTCGTCTTTGTCGGCCGCGCTGTTATGGGTCGCGAATTTTTCCCGGGCCATCTTGTCGGCGGTTTCGATGACGGCATCGAAGGTGTCGCGGTTGTGTTCGCTGAAGCGCTCGCGGGTGGTGAGGTTTTCGGTATCGAGGACTTCGTAGAGCTGGAACGCCAGGTCGCGGCGGTCGATCAGGGTGTCGGTCATGCTTGGTCTCCTGTTTGTTGTCGACAGCCTCTCACAACTGGTTTTTTCTGGGAACCGGCGTTTATGACATAATTGTGGTGAATCTCGCCATTTCAGGCTGGATACCTGATCGGCAGGTGTTCGCCGGCGGGGCCTGGAATGAGCTGCCCCCAGCCAGCGACAATAGCGACCTCGTGATTATCCCAACCATTGGTGGGCCCATTGATGTCGTTCTGGCCGGAAATGCAGAGCTCATCGACTGGCTCAGCGCCTTTCGGTCCTCTGGCAGCAGTCAGGTTCGGGTGGCCAGTAACTGTACCGGTGCGTTCATGCTCGCCGAAGCGGGGCTGCTGGATGGTCGGCAGGCGACGACGCATTGGGGCTTCAGTCATCAGTTCCGGCAGCGTTTCCCGGCAGTGAACCTGCAGCCGGACAAACTGGTGACAGTGGACGGCGACATTGCCTGTGCCGGGGGCGGGATGGCCTGGTGGGATCTCGGGATTTATCTGGTGGAACGGTATGCCGGTGCTCAGGTAGCGCGGGAGCTGGCGAAGGCGTTTGTGATTGACGCGGGGCGGACCAGCCAGGCGCCTTACAGTGCCCTGCAGGCCCGGCGCTACCATTCCGATGCTGCCATTCTGAAATTACAGGACTGGCTGGATAACCATTACAGCGAACCTGCCACTCTTGAGCGGCTGGCCTCGTTAAGCGGATTAACGGAGCGTTCTCTGATTCGCCGATTCAAGGCGGCAACCGGCGGCACGCCTACCGGGTACCTGCAGCTTCTGCGTATTGAGGTTGCACGTCAGCATTTGGAGAAATCGCGGTTACCGATTGATGAAATTACCCAGTCGGTGGGGTATGAAGACGTGAGTTCGTTCACCCGCCTGTTCCGCAAACATACCGGGCTTTCTCCGGGGGCCTACCGCTCGCGCTTTGTCAGGTAATGGTGGTACTGGCCGACTGGCCCGGGTTATGCATCGGTTTTCAATGAAGGCCATTGTCAGGCCCTAAGCGTAAAGAATACCGACAGGTGTCACTATGGGGAGGTCCGCCATGAACGCACCGATCAGACAAAGCCAGGCAGACATTCTTAGCAAGCTGTACGACATGAAGCGAAAGCAGATCGAGCAGGCGCTGCTGCAGGGAAACAGCCTTCGCTGTCAGGTACTTGAAGCGGAAGCTGAGGCGATTTCAAACGCATTAAAGGCCGTTCGTTAGCGACTGACCTCAAACAGCCCCTGACTGCCATTTCTCGTCACCTGTTGCCGTTTTTTGCGGGCTTCAGAGCGCTGTATGCATGGAACCCATCAGCACCCGGTTCTTCAGCTTGGTAAAGCCGAGATCGGGAGGTATCAAGCAGGTTGGGATAATTGCCACTCGCGGGGTGCTCTCTCGGAATATTTATCGGGAGTATATACTTGATTAATGGCAAGTTGACTTGACCTTCCCGACGGGCCACGTATCATCAGATTTCAAGTTTGACTGACGGAGCAACCATGACCGCAAGGTCCTTCGGCTGCAAAAACATTATCCGCCCTCCTGTTACCGCCGACATCGCGCTGCACCGGGGACGTCTTCCGTACTTTCCGGACCCGCCCGCTCCCTGCTGATCCACCTCACCGCTCCCTCCGTAAAGGCACCGGAACACGTTATGCAAGGACAGCGGCAGGATACTAGACTCAGGCAAACACGCCTCTGATACTCACTTAAAAGAAAGCCAATAACGAGGTTGCGATGTCGCTACCGCTGGTTGTTTTACTGCCCTTTCTGGGCGCCCTGGCCGCTCCCCTGTTCGCCCAGGGTGGGCGAACGGCGATCGCCATAGCGTCAGCAGTTCCCGCACTAATTGGCCTGGCGGCCCTGTTTCCCCAATGGCAGACCCTTGCTGATGGCGGTGTGGTCCTGCATAGCTACGAATGGCTACCGGCCCTCGGCCTGTCCTTCAGCTTCAGGCTGGACGGGCTCTCGCTACTGTTTACCCTGCTGATCCTGATAATCGGGTTACTGATTATTCTCTACGCCCGTTATTACCTGAAAGCCCACGAGAACGTCGGCAAGTTCTACGCGCTGTTACTGTGCTTCAAGGGCTCGATGCTGGGCATTGTACTTTCCAGTAACCTGCTGCTGATGATGATTTTCTGGGAACTGACCAGCCTGACGTCATTCCTGCTGATCAGCTTCTGGACCCACAAGCAGGATGCGCGGCGTGGAGCCCGTATGGCGCTGGCAGTGACCGGCGGCGGAGGCCTGGCCCTGCTGGCTGGCGTGCTCATCCTCGGTAACATTGTTGGCAGCTTTGAGCTGGATGATGTTCTGGCAGCCGGTGATCAGATCAAGGCACATGCGATGTATCCCGTTGTCCTGACTCTTGTTCTGCTGGGCGCTTTCACCAAATCGGCGCAGTTCCCGTTCCATTTCTGGCTGCCCCATGCCATGCAGGCTCCAACACCGGTTTCAGCTTACCTGCACTCAGCGACAATGGTGAAAGCCGGAATATTTCTTATGGCCCGGCTTTATCCCGCCCTGGCAGGCACGGAACAGTGGTTCTACATGGTCAGCTTTACCGGCATGTTCACCATGCTTCTGGGCGCCTACAGCGCCATGTTCAAGCACGATCTGAAAGGACTGCTGGCCTACTCAACAGTAAGCCAACTGGGCCTTATCACCCTGCTGTTGGGCATGGGCACCCAGCTTGCGGCTGTCGCAGGCATTTTTCACGTGATCAACCACGCCACTTTCAAGGCGTCCCTGTTCATGGCTGCAGGTATCATCGACCATGAAACCGGCACCCGGGACATGCGCCGGATCAATGGCTTGTGGCGCTACATGCCACATACCGCCACCCTCGCCATCGTGGCCGCTTCATCCATGGCAGGCGTTCCACTGCTGAACGGTTTCCTGAGCAAGGAGATGTTCTTTGCAGAATCGCTGGAGCTGAATCTGCCCGGGCTCTGGGCCTGGCTCCCTCCGGTTGTGGCAACACTGGCGGGAATCATCACAGTGGCTTACTCCGCGCGCTTTATTCACGACGTTTTCTTCAATGGCAAGCCCATTGATCTTCCGGTCTATCCTCCGCACGAGCCACCCCGTTACATGAAAATCCCGGCCGAAATTCTCGTGTTTGCATTGATTATGATTGGCATATTTCCGGCCATTTCAGTCGGCCCGTTACTCTACATGGCGGCATCAGCCACTTTTGGCGGTGATGTGCCTGAGTATCATCTCACGCCGTTCCACGGCATTAACCTGCCGCTGATGATGAGCTTCATAGCTTTAGCCGGCGGGTTGCTGATGTACAGTCAGCGCCAGCGCTTTTTCGACTTCCATGCCCGCTTTCGCGAAATCGACGAGAAGGCCGTGTTCGAGACAGTCGTTTCCCGGTTGGTGGATGCCGCCAACCGGTTCACGGCACTGCTGGAAACCGGCTCACTCCAGCGCTATAACATGCTGCTTTTGGTAAGTGTGATCGCCGTGACTGCCATGCCTCTGATCAGCCTCGGAATTTTCGTGGGCGAGCTCGGCCTCAGTCCGGTGGACTGGCCCACCGGTATCACGGCGGGGGTTCTTATCCTCTGCGCCTTTGCCACTGCCGTAATGCACCGGGAACGCTTTTACGCGCTGGTGCTACTGAGTGTGGTCGGCCTGATTGTGGCGCTGGCATTCGCCCGCTTCTCGGCCCCTGATCTCGCTATGACCCAATTATCTGTGGAAGTGGTAACCATTGTTCTGCTGATGCTCGCGTTGTACTACATGCCGTCCTGGACGCCCTTTGAAACACCGATGAAGCGACGTGTCAGGGATATGGTCATAGCGGGTTTGGCTGGTACTGGTATGACATTCGCGACTCTCGCCATGCTGACCCAGCCCTTCAGTTCCATTTCGGATTTCTTCCTGCAGAACAGCAAACCGGGCGCGGGCGGCACCAACGTAGTGAACGTAATACTCGTGGACTTCCGTGGTTTTGATACCCTCGGCGAGATCACCGTTCTGGCAATTGCGGCCCTGGGGATTTACGCCATGCTCAAGCACACCGCCCTGACACCCCCACCGGGCGATGGTCAGGGCCATGCCTGGACACGGGATTCCCATCCGCTGATGTTGCGCCAGATAGCCCGTCCGATGCTGCCTTTGGCGCTGATGGTTTCGGTGTTCATTTTCCTCCGGGGCCACAATCTGCCGGGTGGCGGCTTCATTGCCGGCCTGATCACGTCGGTCGCACTGATTCTCCAGTACATTGCAAGTGGCATAATCTGGACCCAGGACCGGTTACCGTTCCGCTATCACAACATCATCGGACTGGGGCTGCTGTTTGCGGTCATCACCGGTGCCGGCAGCCTCGCCTTTGGTTACCCGTTCCTAACCTCCACCTTCGGCTACATTACCTGGCCCGTGGTCGGCAAGTTTGAGGTGGCTTCGGCCATGATGTTTGATCTGGGTGTTTACCTCACCGTCATCGGCGCCACCATGCTTGCCCTGGTAAGCATAGGCCGGCTGTCACCTCACTCCGCCATCAAAAGCAAAAAGGAGGGCGGGTAATGGAGCTCGTTTTCGCACTGGCTATTGGCGCCCTGACAGCTTCCGGGGTTTACCTCCTGTTACGGGGCAGAACCTTTCCTGTAGTGGTAGGCCTGACCCTGCTTTCCTATGGGGTGAACCTGTTCCTGTTCTCCAGCGGTCGGCTGGCTACCGGGCAGCAGCCGATCCTCGGCACGGCTGAAAACTACACCGATCCCTTGCCCCAGGCACTGGTTCTGACGGCCATTGTCATCGGATTTGCCATGACTGCATTCGTCGTGGTGCTGTCCCTGAAAAGCCTGGCGGATAACGATGACGATCACGTGGATGGACGGAAACCCTACAGATCGCCGGCACCCGAGGAAGAAGAGGAGGAAAACAGTAAATGAATCACTGGCTTTCCGCTCCTATCCTGATTCCCCTGCTTGGCGGTATTCTGCAGGCCCTCATTGGTTACGCGCCAATCAGCCTGCGCCGGACACTGGCACTGGCAACCACCGTGCTGATGCTGGTGTCAGCCATTGTCCTGCTGGCCCTGGCAGATGATGGCAGTTACCGGATCTATGCATTTGGTAACTGGCAGCCACCTTTCGGCATCGTTCTGGTTCTGGACCGCCTGGCGGCCCTGATGCTGATCCTGACGGCCGGACTCGCACTGTTCTGCCACCTTTATGCCATCGGAGGCGCCGACGAGGACAACCGCCAGTTCCACGCGCTCTTCCTGTTCCAGCTGATGGGTCTGAACATTGCCTTCCTTACCGGGGACCTGTTTAACCTGTTTGTTGCCTTCGAGGTGCTGCTCATTGCCTCCTATGGCCTGCTGATGCACGGGGGAGGAACCGCAAGGACCGTTCCCGGGCTGCATTATGTGGTGCTGAACCTGGTGGGTTCCGCCGTGTTCCTGATCAGTGTCGGCATGATCTACAGCGTGACCGGAACCCTGAACATGGCCGATCTCGCACTGGAGGTTCGCCGTCTTTCCGGCGCGGACCTCAACCTGGTGAAAGCCGGTGGCATGATGTTGCTGGTGGTGTTTGGCCTGAAAGCCGCTGTGCTGCCGCTGTGCTTCTGGCTGCCCCGGGCCTACTCCAAGGCTACGGCTCCGGTGGCTGCCCTGTTCGCAGTCATGACCAAAGTCGGAGTTTATGCCATCTTGCGGGTCTACCTGCTGATATTTGGCGATGACGCCGGCCAGCTCGCCAACCTGGGCATGGACTGGCTGTTCCCGATTGCCCTGCTCACCCTGGCAATGGGGGTCATTGGCGCCCTGGGCGCCGGGACACTGAAAACTCTGGTTGCCTGGCAGGTGATCATTTCCGTGGGCACCCTACTTGCCCCGGTTTCACTCGGCTCTGAAGCAGGACTGTCCGCAGCGCTGTTCTATCTTCTGAGCACAACCTGGACCGTGGGGGGGCTGTTCCTCGTTTCGGAGCTGATTGCCAATCAGCGCGGAAGCGCCCGCGATCGGATCGTTACTGCCCCAGCCATGCGGAACCGGACCTTTCTGAGCGTTCTGTTCCTGATAGGAGCCGTCGCTGCCGCCGGTCTGCCGCCACTGAGCGGATTCTTTGGCAAGGTGTTGATTCTCAAGGCTGTTGAATCAGGACCTGAAATGGCCTGGCTCTGGTCTGTGCTTCTGGTTGGCAGCTTCCTCACGGTCATCGCCTACAGCCGCGCCGGCAGCATCGTTTTCTGGCGCACGATTGATGGCCACCTGGAAACACCCGATCCACTGAACGGCCGGGTTTCAGTAGCCGCAGGTGCGCTGACTGCCTTGGCGATTGCCATGGTTGTCCTGGCCGGCCCAATTACCCGCTACACTGACGCAACGGCGGCGCAGCTGCACGACTCTGCTGCCTACATCGAAATCTTGCAGACCCCCATGGTCGGGGAGGATCACTGATGCTTGATCGCCTGAGTTTTCCACAACCCTGGTTGAGTCTGCTCCTGTTCACCACCTGGCAGCTGCTCAGTGATGGCGTTTCCGGGGCCAGCGTGGTCATGGGGCTGATTCTGGCCTGGCTGATTCCCCAACTGACCCAGGGTTTCTGGCCTGAACGGCCGGCATTCGTCAAAGCCTGGCGTATGCCGGCTTATCTGGTGTTGGTAATCAAGGACATCATCGTTGCCAGTTTCTCGGTAGCGCGCCTGATCCTGAGCCCCCGCCAGCCGAGACCGGTGTTTGTCTGCTATCCGCTGCAGCTTCAGCACCCCCTGGCCATTTCCATGCTCGCCAGCACCATTTCGCTTACCCCCGGCACCGTCAGTGCGGATATCAGCGATGACAGTAAAACCCTGCTGATTCATGCCCTGGATGCGGGCAGCGACCAGGAGGTTATTGATGCAATACACAACCGCTACGAGAAGCGCTTGATGGAGATGTTTCAATGATCACGATCACCCTTTACATCACCATAGCGATGGTCGTTCTGGCGGCCCTGCTCAACGTTTACCGGCTGATCAAAGGCCCGGACGCGCCCGATCGGGTGCTGGCGCTGGACACGCTCTACATCAATGCCATCGCCCTGATTATCCTGCTTGGCATCACCCTGGGAACCCGCATGTACCTGGAGGCGGCATTGCTCATTGCCGTCATGGGTTTTGTCGGCACCGTGGCCATGGCCAAATATCTGAAGCGGGGTAGTGTCATTGAATAGTACCGGTCTCAACCACCCAACTCGTGGAGGACATTGACCATGAGCCTGATCGCGGAAACCATCATCTCAGCCATGCTGCTTTTGGGAGGGGCGTTTACCCTGATCGGAGCTATTGGTCTGGCCCGGCTGCCGGATTTCTTTACCCGTCTTCACGGGCCCACCAAGGCCACAACGCTCGGCGTTGGAGCCATCGTGCTCGGTTCAATGATTTTTTTCAGCGCCAGCGGCAAAGGAGTGGAAGTTTCAGAAATCCTCATTACCGTGTTTCTGTTCATGACAGCGCCGGTCAGTGCCAACATTCTTGCCAAAGCGGCCATGCATATCGGAGTGAGGACAATGGAGGAAACAAAGGGCAAGCCCTGGGACCAGTGATACGGCGTTACCGCAGCCCCGCCTGGAATTTTGTCATTGGACTGGAAGAATTTTGCCGTATAGTAGCGTCCCCAACCAATTCATGGAGCCCGGCATATGCTGAAAGTAAATGAATATTTCGACGGCAAGGCAAAATCCATCGCCTTCCAGACCTCCACTCTGCCCGCCACGGTTGGTGTGATCAGCCCGGGCGAGTATGAGTTCGGCACCAGCAAGAAAGAAACCATGACGGTGATCAGCGGCGCCTTGACGGTCCTGCTCCCGGGCATGGAAGAGTGGATGACCTATGGCGCGGGCGAGAGCTTTGACGTAGCGGGTCAGGCCAGCTTCAAGGCGAAGACCGACATCGATACCGCTTACCTTTGCACCTACGAGTAATTCCGCACCGGCGAGCAATACCGAAGCCCTAAAAGGCGCATCTGCAGAGCGAAACGGACCTTGCATCTAAGCCGCCGTCCGCTCTGCATTTTTTCACTTTTACCGGTTCCTGTTTCAGGCAATCTGTGTCAGATTTATTCCTGTTTCTCGCGATAACACGAACAACTGGGAAAGAGGAAACACGTAATGGCACAGACCCGCATTCTCCCCCCGGCTGAAAACGCCTATGAATACCCGCTGCTGATCAAGCAACTCCTGCTCTCCGGCCCCCGATACAATCCGGACCAGGAAATTGTCTACTCCAACCGCAGCAAATACACCTACACCGATCTCGTTGAGCGCATCCACCGGCTGGCAAACGCGTTGGCCGATGCCGGTGTTAAAGCGGGCGATACGGTTGCCGTGATGGACTGGGATACCCCACGCTATCTGGAGTGTTTCTTTGCCATTCCGATGATTGGTGCCATTCTGCACACGGTCAATATCCGGTTGTCCCCGGAGCAGATTGTTTACACCATGAATCACGCCGAGGATGACGTTGTACTGGTGCACGACGACTTCCTCCCGATCATCGATGGCGTCAAAGACGAGATCAAAACGGTCAAGACCTGGATTCAGCTCACCGACAGCGATGCCGCCAAAAAGGCACCTGTTGATGCTATCGGAGAGTATGAGAGCCTGCTCGCCAAGGCCAATGACAAGTTCGACTTCCCCGACTTTGACGAAAACAGCGTGGCAACCACCTTCTACACCACAGGTACCACCGGTAACCCGAAGGGCGTTTACTTCAGCCACCGCCAGCTGGTCCTGCACACCTTGGCCATGACAGGCACAGTGGCGTCATTCGATGAGATGCCACTCATGCGCTCCTCGTCGGTTTACATGCCGGTGACGCCCATGTTCCACGTGCATGCCTGGGGCGTCCCCTATGCTGCCACCATGATGGGCATCAAACAGGTTTACCCGGGCCGCTATGAGCCGGAGCTGCTGGTCGATCTTCTGAAAGAGCATAAAGTGACCTTCTCCCACTGCGTGCCCACCATCATGCAGATGATGATGGCCACGGAGTCCATCAAGACCGCGGATCTGAGCAACTGGCACGTTCTGATCGGCGGCAGCGCACTGACCAAAGGCCTGTGCGATGCGGGGGCCAGGCTCGGCATCAAGATGTACACCGCGTACGGCATGTCTGAGACCTGTCCGCTGCTCTGCGCGTCGCACCTCAAGCCCGAAGATCTGGAGTTGCCTCTTGAACAGCAAACTGCAATCCGTGTGAAAACCGGCATTGCAACGCCCATGGTTGAGCTAGAAATCGTGGACCCCGAGGGCAATCCGGTACCCCACGATGGCGAGGCCAAGGGCGAAATCGTGGCCCGCGCGCCCTGGCTGACCCAGGGTTACTTCAAGGAGCCCGAAAAGGGCGAACAGCTCTGGGAAGGTGGCTGGCTTCATACCGGCGATGTTGCTTCCATGGAGCCGGACAACACCATCACCATCAAGGATCGGATCAAGGACGTGATCAAGACCGGCGGTGAGTGGCTGTCTTCACTGGACCTGGAAAACCTGATCAGCCAGCACCCGGCCGTGGCCGGCGCTGCCGTGGTGGGTGTGCCCGACGAAAAGTGGGGCGAACGGCCGCACGCACTGGTCACCCTTAAGCCAGGTGAGCAAGCCAGTGCCGAGGATATCCAGAACCACCTGAAGCAATTCGTGGAAAGCGGCGAGATCAATAAATGGGCGATCCCCGGGCATATTGATTTCGTGGAGGATATTCCGAAGACCAGCGTTGGCAAGATCAACAAGAAACTGATTCGGGATCAGTTAAAGTAACAGCCGTGGAATCATGTGAAGACAGGGTCAGATGAACGCTTTCATCTGACCCTTTTTTGGTTTTACATTCCAGAGAACGTGAAATCCACTTCCGGCCTGCGGCCGCCAATAATATCGGCCAGCGCCGCCGCCGAGCCGCATGAATGCGTCCAGCCCAGCGTACCGTGCCCGGTATTCAGGTACAGATTGGCGAAGTGGCTTTTGCCGATGTACGGAACATTGGAAGGGGTCGCCGGACGCAGACCGGCCCAGAATTCCGCCTGGTCCCAGTAACCTGCCTCGGGCATCACCTCGGCAGTCCGGCGGACAATCGCCCGGCAGCGGGTGTAATTCAGGTTTCGGCTGTAGCCACTGAGTTCCGCCGTGCCCGCGACCCGAATCCGGTCGCCAAGTCGTGAATACACCAGTTTGTATTCGTCATCGGTGAGACTGACGTTGAACGCCGCCTCCTCATTTTTCACCGGCACGGTGATGGAGTAGCCTTTGGCGGGGTATATGTTCAGGAAGATACCCAGCTGGCGCGCCAGCGCAGCACTATAGCTGCCCAGGCTCAGAACGTAGGCGTCCGCCCTCATCGTCTCGTAACGGCCGTCGGTCAGGGTCTGTATTCCCAGCACCCGCTCACCGGCCCGCTCAAAGGCCAGTATCTGGGTACCGTACCGGAACTCTACGCCCGCTTCAGCGCAGCGGCGGGCCAGGTTCTGGGTAAACATCCGGGCATCACCGGATTCATCCTCGGAGGTGTAGGTGGCGCCGGCAATCCGGTTCCGGATGGGTTTCAGGGCAGGCTCCAGCTCAATGGCCCGGTCGGCATCGATGATCTGGCGATCGCAGCCGAGCGACTGCATTATCCGGGTCGGCTCCCTGGCGGCTTCGAACTCGGCAGGATTGGTGTAGAAGTGAAGAATGCCCTTTTCCAGGTGCTCGTATTCTATCCCGGCATCCTTCCTGAGAGCCTGAAGCTGACCGCGACTGTAGGTGCCCAGGTTCACTATCTGGCGAATGTTGTGTGCCGCCCGGGCAGACGTGCACTCCCCGAGAAACGACAGGGCCCAACGCCACTGGGCAGGGTCCAGCTTCGGCCGAAACAACAGGGGGGCATCGGCACGGGCCAGCCATTTCAGGACTTTCAGCGGGGCTGAGGGATTGGCCCAGGGCTCGGCATGGGACACCGAGATCTGGCCGCCATTGGCATAACTGGTTTCCAGCCCGGACTGGTTCTGTCGGTCAACCACGGTTACCTGATGCCCCTGCTTCTGCAGAAACCAGGCTGTCGTTATCCCGACAACACCCGCACCCAAAACCAGTATGTGCATTCTTGCCTCCGGTCAGTATTACACGTGAGATTTGCTACTCGAAGGCGCTATTGTAACGGGGCGGAGGAGCAATTGCGCCCCGACTATCAGCCACCGGCGCGTTTGACCTTCCAGCCTTTCTGCTCAAGCAAGGGCACCAGAACATCCCGCTGGTCACCCTGGATCTCAACCACGCCATCTTTCACCGTGCCCCCGGTTCCGCATTTGGCTTTCAGCAGTTTGGCGTATGCCTTCAGCTCTTTTTCCGCCAGGGGAATACCGGTGATCAGGGTAACGCCCTTGCCCTTGCGTCCCTTGGTCTCCCGGCTGACTCTGACAATGCCGTCGCCAGCAGGCGCAGCAGCTTCACTGCAGGTGCACTCGGCCACCGGATTGCGGCAGCCAGGGCACATTCGTCCGGTTTCGGTGGAGAACACCAGTCCACCCTCGGATCGCTTTTTCATTCTGTCTCCGTTTCTTTACCTGTCGTTCCCGGCGGATCAATCAAGCCCCGGAGGGTACTTGCTGAACATCTCGGAGACGATCTCGTCAATCAGCTTCTGCCGGGTTTCCGGTGACTGGTCCTCATTCAGGTACCGACGGCTGGCAGCCCGCCAAACCACCTGTTTGGTGTCGGCATCCGCCAGCTCGACCACCAGCTTGCCCTCTTCAACTTCACGCACGGGTGGCGGAGCCGAAAGTGCCCAGCCGAAATTCCCGCTGCCAAAGCCGAATCCAAGCCCCAGCCCCGTCTGCTCAAGGCGTTCTTCCTCAACAATCTGCCAGTTCACCAGCAGATCGGCTTCGGTTTGCGGCACCCTCCGCAAAGCCTTGCGGTTCAGCTCTCTTGCAATGGCATCCTTTATCCGGCTGCCATCCAGCGAGACAAACTGAGAAGAATCCGCTCCGGTCGCAGGTGCGAATGCCCAGGACGAATAGTTCCCAAAAACCACCGACGAATTGTAATCCGTCACCACATTGCTGGCGCAGCCAGTCATGGCCAGTGCAATTATCGACAACATCACGAAACGCATCATATCTATCAGCCTCCAGCGAGGATTGGATGTTTTCAGTATACCTGTAGCTAACGCGGACCTGCGCGGACTGGATCCCTCATCTTTCGAAACTGTAATCCAGTTTCTGGGCGTCGCAGAATGCGCCGAAGTCTCCAATCAGGCTCTCCGGCACTGACACCCGCGCACGCACCGTCGTCCCATAATCCACTGAGTCGACGGAGGCACCATGTACTTCGCACCAGTGTCTCAAAGGCTGTTCATCGGCGAAAGACAGGGTGACCCGGGTATCGACGACCGGTTGCTGCACAACCCGGTCCACCGCCGAAAGAACACTCTCCGCCGCACCCGCATATGCCCGCACCAGACCGCCGGCACCCAGCTTTATGCCCCCGAAATAGCGGATCACCATGACCAGAACGTCGCCCATATCCTTGTGCTGGATGACATTCAGTATGGGCTTGCCAGCCGTTCCGGAAGGCTCACCATCGTCATTCATGGCCGCCTCGGCAGCCGAACCGGGCCGGCCAATCTGGTAGGCCCAGCAAACGTGACGAGCATCCGGATGGTCCTTGTGAGCCTGCTCCAGCCACTCTTTCACTTCATCCCGGGAGCCTACCGGTGCCACCCTGGCGATGAACCGGCTTTTCTTCACTTCCGTTTCCCGCTCGAGGTATCCTGCCGGTATGGGGTAATCTTTTTTCATTCGAACGTCACCTGCCTCCAAAAAAAACCGGAAGGCGAACCGTCACCCGTAAGCCGCCCTGTTCGCCTGCGGATGCAGCAATGACACCATCGTGGGCGGAAACGATGTCTCTGGCAATGGCCAGCCCCAGCCCCCAGCCCATTCCTCCGCGGGACTTTTCCGCTCTGAAGAATGGTTCGAAAAGATGGCCGATCAGTTCCTCCGGAACCCCCGGGCCCTCATCATCAACCGTCAGGCTGAGCCAGCCATCGGAAACCGTCACCCCTACGTGGACTGCCCCGCCCGGCGGCGTATGGTCCAGCGCGTTCTGCAGGATATTATCGATCGCTCGCTGTAACAGGCCCTCATCGCCCAACACGGAGGCGCCGGAACTGTCCGGGGAAGCCACGAGCTTGCAATCCACGCCCTGGTGCTCGGCGTAGTCTGCGGCATCCCGCAGCACCCGGTTGATCACATGCACGGGTCTGAGCGGTTCGCGCTCGATATCGCCGCCGGCTTCGGTAATCCGGTGCAGGGTCAGTATCTGCCCGGTCATTGCATCGAGCCGCTCATTCTGGCGAAGGATACTGGCCATCAGCTCCTCATCCGCGCCCGACTCACTCGCCAGCTCAATAGCGATACGCTGGCGGACCAGAGGGGTTCGCAGGTCATGGGTAATGTCCCTGAGCAGGTGTTTCTGCCTCTCCAGCATGCTGCAAAGCTGCTCCGCCATGGCATTGAAGGCCGTTGCCAGCTGCCCCACCTCGTCCCGGCGTTGTGCGATTTTTTTGCTGACCCTGGGGGAGTTATCGCCGCCGGCAATCGCCTGGGCTGTTGTTTCCATATGCCGAAGCGGCCTCGATACCAGGCGGGCAATCCACCAGCAGGCCAGGGAAATCATCAGCAAGGCAATTCCCAGCTCAATGGCCCAAAAAAACTCCGGGTTCAGCCAGCCGGCCAGCTCCCTGAGTCCGACTTGCCGTTCAATGGCCTCCCGTTCATGGTCCAGGAGCATTCGGATCGCCAGATTGCTGACCACCACAGTGACCGCCATGGCCAGCCAGATCGAGAGAAATACCCGCCAGAACAGAGGCAGGATAATGCGGCGCCTCATGTTGGCACCCGATAGCTGTAGCCCAGGCCGCGAACCTTCTCAATCCGGGGCGGGTCGTCGTCAAACAGTAAAACCCTGTTCTGCATCTTTATTCTCCAGTATTGCTGGCCGCAGTCTATCACGCCTCTGACAAGCCGCTGATTCGGCATGAATTGTTTTGCAGAACCCTTACAAGGGGCGAACCCTGTAGATCATGGTTAATTAACGAGGATCAAGGGTGATCAGAAGCCGTGTTCTGACGTATGGTATCGGGTAGATCAAGGAGTATTGCCCAACCATGCCAGAATCCGGAATATCGACTCTCACCCTGGAAACCTGCACCAGTATCCACGACATTCCCCAGCAGGACTGGCAGCGACTGGCAGGCCGCGCCAACCCGTTCCTGCGCTACGAGTTTTTCCAGGCTCTGGAAGAATCCGGCTGCACCTCGTCCGACACCGGCTGGGCGCCGTGCCACTTGATCTTCAGGCTGGACGGCAGGATCACCGGAGTGGCACCGGCGTTTCTGAAAAGCCACTCCATGGGCGAGTATGTGTTTGACTGGGCCTGGGCGGAGGCCTACCAGCGTCACGGCCTGGCCTACTATCCGAAGCTCCTGATCGCGATCCCTTTTACGCCCTCGACCGGGCCCAGATTACAGCTGGCCCCTGAGCTGCGCGATCAGCTCACTCCGGAACGGCTCCACGATCTGCTTGCCACGCTGACCGACAGGCTTGGCGCCCAGTCCTGGCACCTGCTGTTCCCGGATTCCACAGACCAGCAACTGTTAAGCCATGGCCGGGAGCTTCATCGCATCGGATGCCAGTTCCACTGGCACAATCGCGGTTACCAGAGTTTTGAGGATTTTCTGGCGGCGCTCAATTCACGCAAGCGTAAATCCATCCGCAAGGAACGCCGGCAGGTTGCTGAACAGGGTATTTCCTTTAGCCGCTTCCACGGTCGGGATATCCCGGACCATGTACTTTCCGCCTTCTACGTGTTCTACCAGGCAACCTACCTGAAGCGAGTCCAGCGTCCCTATCTGAACAGGCGGTTCTTTGAACTGCTTCGGGAACGGCTACCGGAACATGTCCACCTGGTCATGGCCGTGCGCGACGGCGAAATGATTGCCGGCGCTCTGTTCCTGGCCGGTGAGAACACCCTTTACGGCCGTTACTGGGGATGCCTGGATGAATACAATCATCTGCACTTCGAGACCTGCTATTACCAGGGTATCGACCTGGCCCTGGATTTGGGCCTTGAGCACATTGACGCCGGCGCCCAGGGCGAACACAAACTGGTCAGAGGCTTTGAACCTGTTCTCACGCATTCCTGGCACGGCATTGCTCATCCGGGCTTCCGTGAAGCCATCGAAAACTTCACCAGGGAGGAAGCAGACCACGTACTCGGCTACTATGAGGAGGCAAAATCCGTTCTGCCCTTCCGGCGGCAGTCGCAGGATTAGCTTCTATACTGAAAGACCCGAACAGCATTTCCACGGAGGAGTCAGGCTCTATGGATACAGACCCATTATGGAGCATCCTGGCGGCAGATACCCTGCCGCTTACGCTTGCTGCAGTCGCCCTTGCACTGGCCCTCGCGGCTCTTGTGCTGGGCCTGGGAGCCCGCCGCCGCAACGAGGACCAGCTGGCCGCATTGCGGGAGCGTTCCGACACACTGTGGCGGGAGGTGGATGACATACGGGTCGCGCAATTCAACCGGCCGGGGGAAGCCGGGGCCGGTAATCCCGGGTCTCTCGTGGAAGAAGCCCGCTTCCGAACCGAGCTGGACGCCTATGGCAAGATCTGGCCGCAGGTATGGCATCTTCACGAACGGCTGGGCATGTTCCTGAGAGCGGTTGAAGCCGGTGAAGCCGCGGGAGAGTTGAGACTGGAAGCTCGCAATGCGGCCCTGGAAGCACGCAATCTGCTGAACCGAAACCGGCCTTTTTGCACAGAATCCGTGGACGAACTGGTCACCCGGCTGATCGACGCCGAGATCAAGGCGCACCTGGCCGCCTGCCAGTATCTGGATCTGCTCAAGGACGTGAGTAGCGCTTCATCCAACCACGACCGACGGGTATTGAAGGATAAATGCCACAGCCTCCACGAGGGGGAAGCCCGGGAACTCATGAATCAGCTGGTGGCATCCATCCGACTCCGGACCACTCGCATGGCCTGAGCAAAATTCGCCCCGACCCGGGGGCCGTTTCAGACCGACACCTTCTTCAGGGTTTCGGCCTGCAGATCCTGCAGGTAGGTGCTGAACTCAACCGGGTAGGGATCGGCCGTCCCGAGCTCTCGCAGCGCGGATGGAAGGGCGGCCACAGACTTGCCGGCATGGGCCACCTGATCGTCAAGAGAGGCCGGTACGCCGGGCACTAGCTCGCCATCGGCCATTACCGTTTTCAGTAACGGCGTCCCGTCGAACTGTTCATCGACACCGGCAATGATGTCCCCGTTCGCCCGGCCCTCGCCATCAAACTGCCGGAATACCTGCTTCGCTCCCGGCCAGGATGTCTTGCCCGAGGAGTTTTTCATTTTTGGCTCACCGGCGTATTCGGTCAATTTATAAGCAAGCTCGATGGCCGGCGCATCGTTGGCGGCGCCAATGGCCGTTCCAACGCCGAACCCGTCAATGGGAGCTCCCGCCTCACGCAGTGCAGCAATCCGGTATTCGTCCAGGCCTCCGCTGGCCATAATTTTGATCTCGGTGAAGCCGGCATCATCCAGTATTTTCCGGCAATCCCGTGCTTCCTGCTCCAGATCTCCGGAATCGAGCCGGATCCCGCCAATGCGCACATCCGGCTCCTGCTGCACCCACTCAACGATTCTCCTGACCGCCCGCCGGGTATCGTAGGTGTCCACCAGCAGCGTGGTGCCCGGGTAAAGCCGTGCGTAAACCTTGAAAGCCTCCATTTCATCCGGATAAGCCTGCACAAAGCTGTGGGCCATGGTGCCGCTGACCTCAAGGCCATAATCCAGCCCCGCAAGCACATTACTGGTACCGGATAGGCCAGCGAGACGGTAGGCCCTCACGCCCCGGTGCGCCGCGTCGAGGCCATGCATTCTTCGCATCCCGAAGTCCACCACCGGACAGTCACCGGCGGCAAATCTTAACCGGACCGCCTTGGACGCCAGAACCGACTCGAGGTGGACATAATTCATGACCAGGCTTTCCAGAAGCTGCGCCTCGACGATCGGGGCGGCGACCTCCAGAATCGGCTCCTGGGGAAACAGTGGCGTGCCCTCCTCCACCGCGCGGATGCTGCCACTGAAGCGAAACCCCTTAAGCCAATCCAGAAATTCCGGCTGGAAGCGATTCAGCTCCCGCAACCGCTCAATGTGATCATCGGAAAACCGGAGATTTGCGATAAGGGCAGCAAGGTGCTGCTGACCACAGGCAAGAACGAAATTACGATGTTCCGGCAATTCCCTGAAAAACAGGCTGAAAACAGCTGTATCGGCCATTTCCTCGGCCCAGTAGGCCTGGGCCATGGCTAACTCATACAGGTCCACCATCAGCGGGAGATCTTCTTGTCGAATCAAAGTCTTTCCTCTCGTTACCGGCTCTCTATATAAGAAACGTTCAACTTATGGTCGCACCGGCGGTACGGAGCTCCTCGAACACCTCCGACGCCGCCTCCTGCTCAACCGCACGAGTACCGGCGGCAATCAGCTCGACATCAAACCCGGATTTCAGCGCGTCCAGAACAGTGGCACGGACACAGACATCCAGTGCCAGACCGACAATTTTGAGCTGCCGGATACCATGCCTTTCCAGGAAGCTGTCCAGCTGGGTCCCGTCAAAGGCCGAATAGGCGTCGGTGTCAAACCCGGTTCCCTTGCTGACCCGTACCGCGTCATCCGGAAGCAAAAGCCCGGGATGAAAGGCCGCACCCTCGGTATCCTGGATGCAATGGGGCGGCCAGGGGCCGCCCCGGGCGTGAAAGCTGGCATGATCAACGGTATGCCAGTCACGGCTGGCGATGATCAGCTGGTCGGCCTCGGAGGCCGCCGCAATCAGACTGTTAACCTCGGGCAGGATCTTGCTGGCCTCGGGGACCGCGAGGCTGCCGCCCTCACAAAAGTCGTTCTGGATATCCACGAGTAACAGAGCACAATGGGTATCAGGCATTTCACACCTCCCGGATTATCCAACTCCATAAAATTCAGCTGTCGGCGATACGGAAACCGATTTTCATCACCACCTGGTAATGGCCAACCTTGCCATCGGTTATATGGCCACGGGTTTCCGTCACTTCAAACCATTCCATGTTACGGACGCTTTTTCCGCACTCCTCCAGGGCATTTTCAATCGCAGCTTCAATGCTCTTCTGCGATGAGCCGACAATTTCCACTTTCTTGTACACATGATGGTCAGACATGAAAGCCTCCTGAAAATGATTACTGGTACTCTTGAGCCTAGAAGACAAGCGCCGCTCCGGCAAACCACGTTCTATCGCTCATCCGGCAGATACCCGTGGTCGTAATTGTTCACTACACTTCGATCAAGGGCCCGGAACTTAATGGCGCCGGCACAGTCTCGATGGTCTGACTACACTGGACAGGGTTCATGAAACGATTTTTCAAATACGCCAGCTGGTTTTTGGGCGGGCTGCTGCTCCTGCTCTCCGGGCCGATTCTGCTGGCTACCAGCGGCAGTCTGCAGGGCGCGGAAAGCTGGCACACCGCCACCCGGGAGAGTGCAGGCATCGCACCGGCACCGGAGACGACTGACGAGGCCATAGTGCAGGTATACGGAGCCCGGGCCTGGAGCTGGCGTGGCTATTTTTCGGTACACACCTGGATTGCCACCAAGGAAAAAGGCGCCAGCCACTACAGAGTTCACGAGGTCACCGGCTGGCGCCACTATGTGGTCAACTCCCGCCCGGGCGAACCGGACCGACACTGGTACGGCGCCAGGCCGGATCTGTATGCGGACATCCGGGGGAAAGACGCGGAAAAACTGATCCCCGACATCTACCAGGCCGTGGAATCCTATCCTTACCCCACCGAGTACGAAGCCTGGCCCGGGCCAAACAGCAACACCTTTGTGGCCTGGGTGATCCGGGAGGTCCGGGGACTCGACGTTGCCCTGCCAAGCCATGCGATTGGCAAGGATTACCTGGGTGATCAGCTCGTCGCGGAGGTCCCGGGCGGCGCCGGTTATCAGATTTCACTGGGAGGCTATGTCGGCCTGCTGGCAGGTGTCAGGGAAGGCCTGGAACTGAATGTACTGGGACTTTCGTTAGGCGTTAATCCGCTGGCGCTGGGCATCAAACTTCCCGGCATCGGAGAACTCGCCTTGCGAAACACCAATCCAATGCCCGAGGCCACTCCTTAGGCCAAATAACGCACAATCCCGGCCGCCGCAATGCCGGCAGCGATGGCAGGCAAAGGCTTGCGCAGCGCAAGCATGGTCGCCGCAGTAACCACCAGTGCCGCCAGCGCCCCCGCATCACCACTGACCGCCATCGGAACAATGATGGCGATCAACACCGAGCTGGCCATGGTGTTGATGAAGCTTTCAATCCGCGGGTTGATCTTTACAAACGACATGATGAATACCCCGCCAAAACGGGTCAGCAGCGTTACAGCCGTCATGATCAGGATCAGAAACAGTATGCCGGCGGTGGTGGTTTCAATGGTCATGGGCGCTCGCCTCCACCCCTGCTGCATCTGCGGCAGGTTTGCGCTCAAGCCAGAAGAAGCCGATCGCGCCGCCAGCGAGGGCACCGACAACCACATGGGTATTGGATGGCAGCCATTTCCAGGCAGCCAGCGAGGCCAGGGCTGCGACGGTCCAGGCCACCAGCACTCTCGGCGTTTTCTTCCCGCCCAGGGCCATGGCCAGCAGGAAACAGCCCAGAACCATATCCAGCCCGAGCGCCTTCGGATTCTGCAATAAGCCTCCAAAATAGACACCGAGGCAGGTGCCCACAATCCACGCCAGCCACAAGGCCAGACCACCGCCCAGAATGACTTCAAGATTGCGACGGCCACTCTGGTACTCCTGGGCAGAGACGGCCCAGTTGGCATCGGTCAGCAACAACAGAAGGCCATAACGCCGGCCGGGGGAAACATCCTTTAACATGGGATAAAGAGAGGCACCCATCAGCAGGTGCCGGGAATTGATGGCAAAAACCACCGCCATGACTGGCAGAACCGAGACTTCGGCTCCCCACATATCGATGGCGGCAAACTGGGAGGCGCCGGCAAATACGGTCGCACTCATCAGTACCGCCTGCAGGGGCTCCAGACCTTTCTGGGTGGCAGCCAAACCGAAGGCAGCACCAAACGCCACCACGAACAAGGAGATGGGAAGCAGCCGGAAGAACTCTACGCGTACGCGGGCCGGCTGGAGCTGATAAGAATAGGAAGCGACAGACATTTAAGGAAACTATGCCAGTTTCCCAAGCCAGCGTATAGGTAGTTACCGAAGCCGCTCCCAATCTTCGACTAATGGACCATGTGCACCTTGCCATCGGCCGCCGCAAACGGATTATTGAAGCTGCAGCCTTCACCCTGCAGTTCCGCCTCGGGGTGATTCAGGGCCATCAGCTCTTTCATCTGTGCCGCGTCGGCCTTGGGTACATCCACCATTACCAGGTGCCGGCCAGCCTTGATGTCGCGGTGGAATTTGCGAATGCGATAGTTCTCGGTGCCAATACCACCGAATCCGCCCAGCCATCCACCGGCAAGGATGGCAAACACGCCCATCACCACATAGGCAGCCAGCGGCCAGCCAAGCCCACCCCAAGTCGCCATGGGAACGACAAAAAACAGCGTAAACAGCGCGCCAATGATCATGCCCCGCTCAACAAATCTGGGCAGATCGGTTTTGTCGAACACACTGGCGGAATGGAGTCTGTGGGTATAGAGGCCCGCCTCGTCCTTGCTGAAAATGTGGAAACGCCAGTCGGTGATCCCCCGCTCGTGCAGGTCTTCAGAGATGCTTTCAACGTTATCGATGGAGTCCACGAGATAGAACAGCCGTTTCATAATCCTCCTCCCCCCTCAGAATTCCTGAGTCAGACCATATAAATTGATTATAAATTAACCAGGACCAGCAACCCCATGATTGCTGGTACCGTTTTACGATAAGCAGAGACGGGATATGACCCTCGCGTCTAATCGTTCGCATCTGCATATTGACGTTAACGTCAAATGCCGCTAGTTTGTCTTTGTCCAGCCCCAAAAAGGCGCATTCCCGAGGTAATCCCTCAACGGAAAACCGGACACCGAAATCAGGCCGCCGGCCACAAGCCGGACGACAAGAACAAGATACCCGCTCATGCCGAGATCCGGCCCGGTGGGAGAGGATTTCACAATGCTATTCAGCCATCCCGAGTTCGATAACCACGAACATCTGTCCTTTTTCTGCGATCCCGAAACCGGCCTCAAGGCCATCGTTGCTGTTCACAACACTTCCCGAGGCCCTGCGCTCGGCGGCTGCCGGATGTTTCCCTATGCCTCCGATGAAGCGGCGTTACGCGATGTGTTGCGGCTTTCACGGGGTATGACCTACAAGTCCGCCCTGGCCAACCTGGATCTGGGTGGCGGCAAGTCGGTGATTATTGGCGACCCCCGCAAACAGAAAACCGAAGCGCTGATGGAGGCCATGGGCCGTCATCTGGAAAGTCTTGGCGGGCAGTACATTGCGGCGGAAGACTCCGGCACCAGCGTACCCGACCTCAAGGTAATGGGCCGGCACACCAAACACGTTGCAGGAATCGCCTCCCGCACCGGTTTTGATGGCAACCCCAGCAACGGCGATCCATCACCGGCAACCGCCTACGGCACCTTTATTGGCCTCAAAGCAGCGGTAAAACATAAACTTGGCCGGGATAACCTCAACGGTCTCAAGGTGGCCATCCAGGGCATCGGCAATGTCGGCTTCCGGCTGGCCAAACACCTCAAGGACGCCGGCGCTGATCTCTGGGTGTATGACATCCACGAGGACAACATGCAGCGGGCGGTGGATCAGCTGGGAGCCAGACCGGCCGCCGCCGAAGACATTCTGTCCCTGCCGGTAGACGTGGTTGCGCCCTGTGCCATGGGCGCGGTACTGAACGATAACAGCATTCCCCAATTGCAGGCCCGCATTGTCGCTGGCGCCGCCAATAACCTGCTGGAGCACCCGGAGCATGATGCCATGCTGCGGGACCGGGGCATTCTCTATGCGCCGGATTTTGCCATCAACGCCGGTGGCATCATCGATGTGTTCTACGAGCGCACCGGGGCCACGCCGGAAACCGTTTGTGCCCACGTCGAGACTATCGGCGACACCCTGACCGAAATCTTCAACCGTTCCGAGCGTTCAGGTCGCCCCACCGGGGAGATCGCCAACGAACTGGCGGAAGAACGGTTCCAGAAGCACAGCGCCGGAGCCAGTCTGGCAACCGAGCGGTTGGCTCGCACCGGCTGAGCTGACACCGGCGCACGTCTCCGGAAGCTGTAGTTGACTGCAGCTTCCTTCTTAAACCCTGAAACAAAAACAAATACTCCGGGAGATAGTTATGTCTGTCACTTCATCAGATTCCGCCAGCCATTCAGGAGCCCTCGATGACTCATCGGCGGCGCTTGAAGGTTCAAACGCCCAACGCGGGCTCTGGTCATCGCGTCTTGCCTTTATTCTTGCCGCCACCGGCTCCGCCGTGGGCCTGGGCAATATCTGGAAATTCCCCTATGTGACCGGTGAAAACGGGGGCGGCGCCTTTGTTCTGGTTTATCTGCTGTGCATCGCAGTCGTGGGTATTCCCATCATGATGGCGGAAGTCATGATCGGCCGTCGCGGTGGCCGAAGCCCCGTCAAGAGCCTGAGCCTGATTGCGGAACGGGACCGCCTCAACCCGGCCTGGAAGCTGGTTGGTGCCATCGGCATTCTGGCCGGTTTCCTAATCCTGTCGTTCTATTCGGTCATTGGCGGCTGGGCCATTTCCTACGTGGGCACGACCGCCAGCGGCCAGCTTACCGGCCAGACCGCCGACGCCGTCGGAGCCATCTTCTCCGGACTTCTCAGTGATCCCACCACCCTGCTGGCCTGGCATACGCTGTTCATGGCGCTGGTGATGGTCGTGGTTGTGCGGGGTGTTCGCTCGGGCCTTGAAAGGGCGGTCAGCATCCTGATGCCGGCCCTGTTCGTGCTCCTGTTGATTGTTGTGGGCTATGCGATGACAACCGGACACTTCGGTCAGGCCGCGGCGTTCCTTTTCCAGCCGGATTTCTCCAAGCTCACAACGTCCGGGGCCCTGGTGGCGCTGGGCCATGCATTTTTCACCCTCAGCCTGGGTATGGCGGTGATGATGGCCTACGGCTCCTACCTGCCCAAGAACATTTCCATCGCCAAGACCTCCATGACCGTGTCGGTCATCGATACCGGTGTGGCGCTGCTTGCAGGCCTGGCCATTTTCCCGATTGTGTTCGCCAATGGTCTTGAACCAGGCGCCGGCCCGGGCCTGATCTTCCAGACCCTGCCGCTGGCCTTCGGCCAGATGCCCATGGGCTCCCTGTTCGGCACCCTGTTTTTCGTGCTGCTGATCTTCGCCGCCTGGACATCCGGGATTTCACTGCTGGAGCCCATCGTGGAATGGCTGGAGGAGCGTAAAGGCATGAACCGCACCGTCAGCACACTGGGCGCGGGTATTGTCTGCTGGGCACTGGGCATTGCGTCGATTCTGTCCCTGAACCTCTGGTCCGACTTCGCACCCCTTGGCTTTGTCCCGATGCTGGAAGGCAAGACCATTTTCGATCTGCTGGACTTCTTCACTGCCAACATCATGCTGCCCCTGGGCGGTTTGCTGGTTGCCCTGTTTGCAGGCTGGGTGATGTCGCGCGAGGCCATGGAGAAGGAACTGGCCCTGTCGCCGGGCATGTTCAATCTTTGGCTGATCACCGTGCGCTTTGTGACTCCGGTGGCCGTGGCTGTGGTGTTTATCTACAACCTGATGTAACCACCGCTATAACTGATCGAGGGAGGCCTTCAGGGTCTCCCCGATCCTTGCGTTCAGTTTCAGATCCACCAGATCCTCCGCCCGTGTCCGCCCCAGATTCAGGGTGGCAATGGGCTTGCTCCACTCGTTGGCGTACCGGCAGAAACGGAAGCCGGAATACACCATCAACGACGAACCAATCACCAGAAGGCCATCACTGGCTTTCAGCGTATCCAGGGCCGAATAAACCCGGTCTTTGGGAACAAAGTCACCAAAGAACACCACATCCGGCTTCAGAATCCCCTCGCACTTCGGACAGTCTGCCAGCCGGAAATCTGCAAAATCCACGTCAAGATCGGCATCGCCATCCGGTGCAGTGTCGGCGGTATATTTCTGGAACCCAGGGTTCAGATGCGCGCAGCGATCGTGCACCTCATCCCGCGGGCAACGGTAGCCGCAACTCATGCACACCACCTCATCGGCCCGTCCGTGCAGGTCCGTCACCGCCCGGGTGCCGGCCTTCTGGTGCAGACGGTCAACGTTCTGGGTAACCACCAGGCTGCTGTGGTTGAGCAGTTCCAGGTCAGAGATGTAATGATGGGAAGGGTTGGGCCTGGCATTACGCATCACCGGCCAGCCAATCAGGCTGCGACCCCAATAGCGTTGACGGGTGTACACATCTTCCATGAACGCCTTGTGCTGAACCGGCTGCTTGCGCTTCCAGGCGCCATCGCCGTCCCGGTAATCCGGGATGCCAGAATCGGTGCTTACCCCGGCGCCGGTCAGTATCAGCAAGCGAGGGTGGCGATGGATAAACTCCGCCAGCAACGCCCCGGCCTCGTCCGGTTCATGCAGCACCGGCGGCTGATCCGGCTCAGGCAGACGCTGGCTGGAGCTGAAAGGTCGGCTGCGGTGCGTGGTTACAGGCATACAGACTCCGGTTTCTCAGCCCGGCTTGCGGGCCACATACACGGTATTGAACGATTCCCTGTTCTGAAATGGATTGAAGAAGGATACGACATGGCAGGCCACATCGGTGAACACCTCGTTGAGAACGGCCATGAACTCGTCATCCTCGCCCTCGTTCGACCACATGGCAAACACCCCTCGGGGCTTCAGTTGCCGGGCCGTCAGGCGCAGGTTGTGGGCGGTGTAGAAGCTGGCACTGGAATCGTGCAGCAGCGCCCGGGGCGAATGGTCGATGTCCAGGAGGATGGCATCGAATTGTTTGCCGGGGCTCTCCGGATCAAAACCACCAACCTCGGGATCTGCAACCGCAAGATCGAAGAAGCTGCCATGCACGTATCGGTTTCGCGGATCCCCATTCAGATCTTTACCCAGGGGCACCAACTCCTGCTGATGCCATCCGATAACCGGCTCCAGGTATTCAACCACCAGCAACTCGGCAACCCGCTCATGCCTGAGCGCCGCCACCGCGGTGTAACCCAGGCCCAGGCCACCGACAACCACACTGAGGTCGTCACCCTCGGTTTCGCCCAGCCCGATGTCTGAGAGGGCAACTTCGGCATCCACAAACATGCTGGACATCAGGAATTCCTCGCCCAGCTTCACCTCGTAGATATCCCGATCACCAATGGCCGGTATCCGCCGCCGGCGCAGAGTGATCTCACCAATCACCGAAGGCTGGCTGTCAATTTGCTCGAAAAGCAGTCCCATTAATTCCAACTCTTATGTTTTAGCTGAAAACGATACCCCTGAGTTCGTCGCTACCAGCCTTAAAGTCCGTGCCAGGAGCAGCTGGGAGGCCCCTTTCAAAACACGCTCCTTGCGGCACGTCCATGTGACGCTTGGGCTCCGCCATCCCTGGCTCCGCACAGTTTTGAAAGGGGCCTCCCAGCCGCTCCTACCGCATACTCCCCGGCCCGCTATGGATTAGGCACCTCAAGACAGGACTTTAAAATCCGCTGCATCTTCTCTGCACCCAGCTTCTCCATCAACCCAATGTTTTGCTCGGGGATCGCATCCACATCAGGATAACTGTCAATCGCCGCTTCCAGACTGGCTTCCCGCAAAAGGTGCAGCATGGGAAATGGCGACCGATTGGTGTAGTTCTCCGCCGCATCGGGCTCTGTGCCCTCAAACTGGTAATCCGGATGGAAACTGGCAATCTGGTACACGCCTTCCATATCCAGGTACGACAACAACCCATCGGCGGCATCGAGAAATTCATTGTAGAGACCAAACTCCTGCAATACACCCGGGTGGATCAAGAGTGTGGTTTCAATCTCCGGCTCATCTTCCAAGCGCTGAAGCTCCGAGTGCAGGGCTTGTAACAGCTCGTCTTCCGTTTCGGCTTCCGACACCACAAACCGCACCCGGTTCCGGACCAACTCCCGTTTGGCAAACGGGCAAAGGTTATAGCCCACGACAACGTCTTCGACCCATTTGCGGGTTGCGCTGATAATCTCTGTCTCACCCATGCTCTTGAGGTTTCCTTGATTCATTTGAAGGCCACTCAGAAGTACGAGCGGCCGGGCGGGGCTGGCTTCCCAAAACTGTGCGGAGCCATGGATGGCGGAGCCCAAGCGTCACATGGATGTGCCGCAAGGAGCGTGTTTTGGAAAGCCAGTCCCACACGCCCGCCTGCACCCAAGCCTGAGTCTCAGAGGTACCCCTGGCTCCGAAGATAATCATCATAAGAGCCGCTGAAGTCAGTCACCCCGTCGGCTTTAAGCTCAATGATCCGGGTAGCCAGCGAAGAAACAAACTCCCGATCGTGACTGACGAAAATCAGTGTACCCGGATAGTTCTCCAGCGCCAGGTTCAACGCCTCGATGGACTCCATATCCAGGTGGTTCGTCGGCTCATCCATCAGCATCACATTGGGCTTCTGCAGAATCAGCTTGCCGAACAGCATACGCCCCTGCTCACCGCCGGAAATCACCCGCACCGATTTGCCTATGTCATCGCCGGAGAACAGCATGCGCCCCAGGGTGCCGCGCACCAGCTGTTCGCCACCCTTGGTCCACTGAGCCATCCAGTCGGACAAGGTGTCGTCGGAGTCAAAGTCGGCAGTATGATCCTGGGCGAAATAGCCAACTTCAGCGCTGTCGGTCCACTTTACCTCTCCGGAATCGGGCTCATATTTGCCGGCCAGACATTGCAGCAGGGTGGTCTTGCCGATGCCGTTGGGGCCGATGATGGCGACCCGCTCACCCGCTTCGATCTGCAGGTTCAGTTTCGACAATACACACTCTTCCCCGAAGCCCTTGTAGAGATCTTTCAGGGTGACCGCCTGGCGGTGCAGCTTCTTGCCCTGCTCAAACCGGATGAACGGGCTCACCCGGCTTGAGGGCTTGACCTCTTCCAGCTGGATCTTGTCGATCTGGCGGGCACGTGAGGTGGCCTGCTTGGCTTTGGAGGCGTTGGCTGAGAAGCGGCTGACGAACTGCTGCAGCTCGGCGATCTGGGCCTTTTTCTTGGCGTTATCCGACAGCATACGCTCGCGGGCCTGGGTGGCGGCGGTCATGTATTCGTCGTAGTTGCCCGGGAACAGGCGCAGCTCGCCATAGTCCAGATCCGCCATGTGGGTGCACACGCTGTTCAGGAAGTGGCGGTCGTGGGAGATGATGATCATGGTGCTGTTGCGGGCCACCAGGATGTTTTCCAGCCAACGGATGGTGTTGATGTCCAGGTGGTTGGTGGGCTCGTCCAGCAGCAGAACATCCGGATCGGAGAACAGCGCCTGGGCCAGGAGTACACGCAATTTCCAGCCCGGCGCCAGGGCGCTCATGGGGCCGTTGTGCTGTTCCAGCGGGATGTCGAGCCCCAGCAGCAGCTCGCCGGCTCGGGCATCGGCGGTGTAGCCGTCCATTTCAGCGAACCGGACTTCCAGGTCCGCCACTGCCATGCCGTCTTCCTCGCTCATTTCCGGCAGGGAGTAGATACGGTCCCGCTCTTTCTTGACGTTCCAGAGCTCCTCATGGCCCATGATCACGGTATCGATGACCGAGCAGTCCTCGTAGGCAAACTGGTCCTGCCGCAGCTTACCCAGCCGGACATTGGGCTCAAGCATGACCTGGCCTGCAGAAGGCTCCAGGTCGCCACCCAGGATTTTCATCAGGGTGGATTTGCCGCAGCCGTTGGCCCCGATCAGACCGTAGCGGTTGCCGTTACCGAATTTGGCGGAGACGTTTTCAAACAGGGGCTTGGCCCCGAATTGCATGGTGATATTGGCGGTGGAGATCAAGAAACAAACCTGTCGATGTGGGGCCGGCCGGGCGCCAGCTAAGAGAAAGCCTACATTGTACAGGTTTGCACCCATGACCGTGAGACCGCAGAAACACGGATAAAAAGCGCTTGCCTCCGGCGGTCTGTGCGGGCAGCATTCCGGTTCTGGTATACCCATTCAACCAACCACAGGACATTGACCATGGCACAGGCAACCGCACGCCACATTCTGGTAGACAGCGAAGCAAAATGTGAAGAACTGAAGAAAGCCATCGAAGGTGGCCAGGATTTCGCGGAAGTAGCCAAGCAGCACTCATCCTGCCCTTCCGGCCGCAATGGCGGCGACCTGGGTTCCTTCGGCCCCGGCCAGATGGTTCCCGAGTTCGACAAGGCAGTCTTCAACAGCGAACTGAACACCGTGATCGGACCGGTCAAGACCCAGTTCGGCTACCACCTGCTGGAAGTCACCAGCCGCAGCTAATGGCTCCTGGTAACCTGCCGGGAAAATTCTCCGCCGACCGGCAGCGCCAGCTGCTGGCCGGTGTGGCCGCACTCCTGATTGCCCCGTTTCTCTTTATCGGCGGGCCGGACTGGTCCTCAGGGCCGGTTTACAAATCGGCCTGGAATCTCGGCCACATGCTTCTCTTTGCTCTTCTCACCGTCGCCATAAGGCCCTGGCATTGGCTTCAAGGTTGGCGTCTGTGGTTGCTGGTAACCGGCGTGTTGCTGGCCACAGGCATCCTGATCGAGGCGATTCAGTATGGTGATAATCGCGAGGCGGACTGGCGGGACCTGCTCCGGAATCTGATTGGCAGCTGGCTGGTCCTGGCCTGGCGCCCCCTGTTTTTCAAGGAAACTCGGATAACGGCCGATAACTGGCTTTTGGTCGCCTTCACCACGCTGTTGCTGCTGGTAGAGCTGGGCTCTGTCGCCCGGGTAGCGGCGCAGCAATTCCAGGTAAACGATCAGCTACCGGCACTGTATGACTTCCGACGGGAGAATCCCGGTGCCTTCTGGAGCGGATCAATAACCACTTCCAAAGCCCATGCACCCGAAGGTTCGAAAAGCCTGAAAATCAGTCTGGGCACAGAAACCTACTCGGGTGTATCCCTGGATAACTTTCCATCCGACTGGCGGGGGTTTTCCAGACTGACCCTGACCCTGTTCAACCCCGGTGACCGGCCACTGCCGATGACGCTCCGGATCAACGATGTCCAACATGACAGGGGCCAGAATGCCTTCAACGATCGGTTCAATGTCAGACTGGATCTGCAGCCCGGCATCAACACCTTCACAATACCGCTGGCAACCATTGAACAGGCGCCGGCGCAGCGCCGGATGATGATGAACGAGGTGCGCAGGCTTGGGCTATTTGCCACCCGTCTGCCCGAACCCAGGACGGTTTACCTGCTGGCGCTTACGCTCGATTGAGTCAGTGTCCAGGGGTTGGTAGTGATCGGCTCAACCCCGTCGTCGGTCACCAGGATGGTCTCGCTGCAGCCGATTCCCCATTTCCCCGGCACCCGCAGGCAAATCGGCAGATGAAATACCATACCGGAACTGAACTCGGTGTTACCCCCACGGGCAATAAATCCCGAACCTTCCACCCAGGAGGGTGGAAACTGAGCACCAACGGTGTAACCAAATACTCCCGAGAAAAACACGGTTCCGGCGAGAGGCTTCAGTGCCCTCTCCGCTGCCTGGGCGGCAGAATCAAAGGTCACGCCCGGTTTTACCGCCGTCATAAGCGCGTCAACCACCTTGCGGCAGCCATCGAACACCCCCTGCATGTCACGGGAAGGCTTTCCGGCCACCACCGTTTGCATCATGGGGGCAGTGTAGCGCTGCCAGGCGGCACCGAATTCGAGAAAAACCGGCTCGTCGGGCTCTATCCGGCACCGTTTGTGATTGGTGTGGATGACACTGCTGCGGCGGCCGGTAGTGACAATGGGCTGCATGCTCATGAATTCACTGCCCGCTTCCAGCAGAGCCCGGGCGCCAACCGCGGCAATGTCGTTATCGGTCAGGCCGGGACGAACTTCTGCTGCTGCGGCTTTCAACCCCGCTCCGGTGATCCGGGCACTCTCGCGAAGGTACTCGATTTCACCCCTGGATTTTACGATCCGGATCTTTTTGACCAGGCCGCCACTGTCAATGAAGCGGACACTGGAAAGCCTTGCTTTCAGGCCCTCAAGCACGCCTTGCCGAAGCGAGCCATGCCAGGCATCGATACCGACAATATCGGCGGATCCGTTGAGGGCATCGATCAACGGCGTCAACACTTCACCAATGCCCTCCCAGCGGTACCCGGTGACATTGGTAACACGGGTGGTCACCATGGCCGGCCCCATTTCGATGGACGGCACCTGCAACAACAGAGATGAACCGGTGACCAGCAGCGCGACGTGAACGGACACCTCAAAGGTACTGTAACCGGTCAGATAAAAAATATCTGAGGGATCTGTCAGCAGCAGCGCATCCATGTCTTCAACGGCCATCCGGTCCCGTACCCGGGCCAGCCGTTGATCAAATTCCTGCGCCGGGAAAGGACATTCAGAGCCTTTCAGTTCTGCCGGAAGCGCTTTCTGATATGCATTAAAATCCATGGTCGCACCTCCTCGGTTGCCTATACCAAGCAGAGTGGACCCGAATTTGCATTTTCACAAATTTTACCGGACTTTCAGTGGTATTTACTGACTGTTTGCAGGTGGCGGCGAAAGAAACCGCGCCAGTTGATTGCCAATGGATTCGATCGGATCGGTAATCGCCTGTTGGATACTGTTGGTTACCACCTTCGAGAATGCCGCGCCCGCGGGGCTTTCCAGGAAGTCCAGGTACAGGTTCATTTCCTGGTCGCCGATGTTCTCGTAGGTATAAAGGTAGCTGTCATAAACCTGCTGTCCGACAACGCCGGTCAGCATACTGCGCTGGCTTTCGATCCGTTGGCGGAGCTGGTCGTAATTCGCCGAATCGCTGCTGAACGCGGCCATGGCGGTTGCCAGACCGAGCTGCACTGCGATGGTGGTATCCACCGCGCTTTCCGTGGCCCGGGACGCACGATCAAAGCGGTCGAACATCTCCGCTTTGCGGGTACCCTTATATTTGCTATTCAGTTCCGGTGCACGGGCCTGAATCTCCTGCCACGCAGAAGGCTCTGAGGCGGCAATCTCGGCAGCGGATATTTTCCTGGCAACCGGTGTTTCATACCAGTTTTCCACCGCCTCAAGCTGGGCCACGGTCAGTCGATCTTGCAAATTGGTAATGATCTGCTGCTCGATATCAGCGGCACTGAAACTGTTACTCACCACATTGCCGATGGTATCCGCCACCATCGGCGGTAACTGGCCACTGCGCTTCAGACCTTCCCGTATGCCCTGGCTCATCATGGCCGGATAACGGGCCACAATGTCATCCACAGGCGACGCCTCAAGAGCCTGGCGGGCCTCGGTTGAAGCATGGGCCCCGCCAGTGAAAAGCAGAGCTGTGACTAAAAGAGGTTTAATTAGGGGAAACCGTTTCATTTACCTATCATCCCGAAGGTGTCGTTGATTCCCTTATGCCACGGCTATGATGCATGCAGCAAGTAATCCCGTGGCCACGGAGATGACGGTTTGTTAGGAATACGAAAAAAGGTGGCCGGCCGAAGGCGCAAACGCCGCCAGACAGCGCTCGAAATCTGGAAAAGCCGGGCCAGATGGTACGGACTTCCATTGCTGGGCTTGCTGATGGGCACCTGGGCCACATTGCGTTTCAGTTTGTTGGCGCCCGACCCGCCTGCGAATCCGGAAAACCTGTGTGAGATTTTCCGGGAACACCCTGTCTGGTATGACTACGCCAGCGAGTCCCGGCAACGCTGGGGTACCCCCATCGCAACCCAGCTGGCGTTTGTCTATTATGAATCGTCGTTCCGTAGCCATGCCCGGCCGCCGCGCACCCTGCTTTGGGGATTTATTCCCTGGACCCGTCCAACAACGGCCTACGGTTATGCCCAGGCGCTGGACCCGGCCTGGCAGGAATACCTGCAAGCCAACGGGGAAGGCTGGTTCACCGTTCGAACCGACATGGAGTACGCGCTGGATTTTGTCGGCTGGTACAACCAGCTAAGCCACCAACAGCTTGGCATTCCCTACTCGGCCCCCAGGAAACTGTACCTTGCCTACCATGAGGGGCGGGGCGGATACGCCCGCAAGAGTTTTGAAAAGAAGCCGGCCGTCATGGATCTGGCCGCCCGGGTACAGACCCGGGCCTTCCGGTATGACAATCAGCTCGAAACCTGTGAACAGGAATTCCAGTGCTGGCGCTGGTATCAGTTCTGGCCATTTTGCGGCTGACCGCGGCTATAACCCGGAGGAGATTTCGATCTGGGGCTCCAGAGCCTGCAGTCGCTCCACCAGGAATTCCATAACAATCCGGACCCTGGCCATCTGCTGGGTGTCCTGGTTGACATGCAGCCACAGATCCACACTCTCGCCTTCCAACGGGTCAGACAGCCGACGCAGCTCCCGGGTGCTTTCCCCGAGGTAACAAGGCAATACCGCCAACCCCGCTCCCGACCTGGCAAGGGCGTGCATCGATTGCAGGCTGTTGCAGCGAATCACCGATGCCACGTGCTTCAAATGTTTCCGATACCACCGGCCGGTCGCCAGGTGACTGAAGGTTTCGTCAGGAAGAATCCAGAGGCAACCCTCCGGATGGTTTTCGATATCCATATTCCGATTCCGCCGGCAATACCGGGCAGAGCCGTAGACGGCGGAGTCAATGGCGGCAATCCGTTCACCTTCGAGGGTCGCCTGGGGCTTGTTCTCCGGGCGCAGCGTCAGATCCGCCTCCCGATGACTGAGGTTGGCCACATCGTTGTCGGTGAGGATTTCCAGTTCAATATCCGGAAACGCCCTTACAAGCTCGGCCAGGATCGGGCTGAGCAATTCATTCATCATGGCATCTTCCGCAGCCAGACGAACCTTGCCGACCGGGGCGGAGTCCTGTCCCACCAGCTTGCGCTCGAGGTTTTCCATCTCCACGGCCAGGCGTTCGGCTTCCCGAAACGCGGTTTCACCCACCGGTGTCAGCTGCAGCCCGTCTCTGCTTCGCTCGAAGAATTGCACACCCAGCGACTCCTCCATCTGGTCAAGTCGCCGTAAAACTGTGGTTTGGTGCACACCCAGTAATTCGCCGGCCTTGGCGAGCGTTCCGCCTATTGCCAGCGCCCTGATATATCGAAGATAATCCCAGTCCATAGTTACTGCATATTTGCAACGTGAGTACGGATTTTAACGTATTCAAACTGCAAATAAGAACCCTTAGAATCGTTTGTAAATTAAAGGTAGATCCCTAACTAGTCTACCCGAGAGCATCAATTCACCCTATAGAAAGGAGGAAGGCGCTATGACTCAGAACCATATCGCAACCGTTAACCCGCTGCCGTCCAGTATCCTCCACAACAGTGCTGAGGTCAGGCGCCAGTATACCCGTGCTGCAGCAAAGCAGGCGGTTCAGTTTTTCAGTCGCAAAATGCGGAGCTTCAACCGGAAAGCCGCAAACGTTGCTCCGGACATGAGCCAGATGCAGGGCGGCCACTGAGCCAACACTGCAACCTGGCGCGCTCGCGAATACCGCGCAGGCTGGAAACAAAACATAGGGATTTGAAAACGCCGGTGGCACCCGAGGGAGTCACCGGCGTTTTGCATTGGGCGGTCAGAACTCCCAGATCACCTTCCTGTTCTGGCTGAACCAGTCGTCCATCTGCCGGTTGTAGAAGTCTTCAATAACATTCCGTTTGATTTTCATGGTTGGCGTCAGCATGCCGTTTTCCATCGTCCACGGCTCCCTGACCACAACGACAAACGCCACTTTCTCATGGGATTCGCACTCCGCGTTGACCGCATCCAGTTCCGCGGCCAGCTCCTGCTCCAGCGCCCCGCGGTCGGCCCCGGCCTCCAGTTCATCCCGGGTTTCCTCGGAAAGCAGTACCATAAGGCATGGCTGCGGCTGGTTGGCACCGGCGACGCAGACCACCTCAGCCCTTGGGTGATTGAAGCGGTTCTCGATAGGAACCGGCACAACGTACTTACCCTTGGATGTCTTGAACAGGTCTTTCACCCTGCCGGTGATCCGCAAGGTACCGTCCCGGTCTATTTCCCCCATGTCACCGGTCTTCAGGAAGCCATCCTCCGTGATGTCCTCCCGGGTTTTTTCCTCGTTCTTGTAGTAACCCAGCATCTGGCCGGGACTTTTCACCTGCACTTCGCCCCCGTCGCCAATCCGGTGTTCGACGCCTGGATTGGCCATACCGACGGATCCCGCTCTGGCCTGCCCTGGCCGGTTGGCGTGGGAGTAGCCAAAGTTTTCCGACATGCCATAGACCTCCAGCAACTCAAGCCCGAGGCTCCGGTACCAGCTGACAATCTCGGCGGACAAAGGCGCGGCCCCGGTGAGGGCGGCACGGCAATGATCCAGCCCAAGCTGCCGGAGCACTTTCTTTTTGACCAGGCCGCTGATAACAGGAAGCCTGAACAGCAGTTTCTGCTTTTTCGGCGGCAGCTTCGCGTTAACGCCAAGATAGAACTTCATCCACAGGCGGGGAACGGAGAAGAACAGGGTCGGTCGTGCCCGCTGGAGATCTTCCTGGAACGTGTCCAGCGAATTGGCAAAGTAAAGATGAAAACCATAATACAGTGACTGGGTTTCCACTGCGGCGCGCTCCGCCACGTGTGCCAGCGGCAGATACGAGAGCATCCGTTCATCGGAAGAAACCGGAAACAGTTGCTGGAGCCCGTCTGCCACCGAAATCATGGTCCGGAAACTGTGCATCACACCTTTCGGGCGCCCCGTACTGCCAGAGGTGTAAACGATGGTTGCCAGATCGTCCGGGGCCGGCAGCCTGGGTTCGGCAGCGGCTTGTCCAGCAATGATTTCCAGCCACTTCGGCGTGTCATCCCGCGGTGACATCGGCAGGGAAACAATCGGCAAATTCTCCGGGATGTGGTCCCTGATGTCGTTCCAGCCATCCGCGGTGCCATCGAGCTTGCCCAGGAACAGCAGCTTTGCCTCGCAATGCTCAAGCACGTAGGCCGCCGTTTCTCCGTTGAGCGTGGGATAAAGCGGTACCGAGACATGGCCGGCTGCCCAGATGGCCAGATCGGCCAGAATCCAGTGCGCACTGTTCTTGCCCAGGATACTGATATTACTTCGCTCGGGAAGGTCGAGGCTGTTCAGGTACGCCGCCATCCGCGATACCTGGTCGGCAGCCTGCTGCCAGGTGATGTCCTCGACCCGGCCGTCCGGGTAGGGCTGGGTCAGGTATACGCTATGGGGGCTTTCATCTGCCCAGTAATACAGGCAATGGAGAGAAGTCTGTTTCCTGGGATCTACCGCCATATAAGGCTCCTTTTGTTGTTATTGTGCTTTTCATTATCGCGCGCGGCATGATTGCAGGTGTGGCTGGCATCCGGAATGCTCGCTTCTGCTTCATACTAGCGACATTTGCAATATGCTCAATAGCATTTAATGCCCGGGTGATTGGCCAATTAATCCTCCGTTGAGAACTGCCTCGCAAAATCTTTCGTGACATTGGTCAAGTTTGATCTACTGTGTAGATGACGGCGTATCGGATTTCATCACTTCAGGAGATGACCATGAGAACATCGACTCGCTCTTCGCTGATTTTTCCCGCCTGGGGCATCATTCTGGTGGGTTCCGGTGCTTTTCTTTACTGCGCCTATGCGGGCCTGCTGGGATCCTGAAGCCCCGTTACCAGACCCGCCTAGCGACGGAACCTGGCTTCCAGTACCACGGCCGAATTGGTTCGCTCCACACCTTCAAGGTTACCGATATCGTCCAGTACGGCGCTCAGTTCCTCCAGGGACTGGGCCTGAACAATGGCAATCAGATCGTATTCTCCGCTCACCGAAAACAGCTGTGAGACCTGGCTGATTTGCTCCAGTGCCATATTGGTCCTTGCGGTCAGTTTCTGAAATACCTTGATCGACACATGGGCTTCAACCTGATTGGCCGAATACTCTCCCCCCAGCTGTACCGAATAACCACGAATAACACCGCCGGCCTCAAGTCGGGCGATGCGATTCTGCACCGTTGAACGGGACACATGCATCGCCTTGGCCAGTTCGGTGATGCTGGCCCGGGCATTGTGGCGCAGCAGCATGAGCAGCTTCTGATCCTGCTGACTAATCATTTTGACAGCCTCTCCTTACTATTTGATCACATTGTAGATCATTTCGATCAATGTGCATCTGCACTTCGCCATTTCCAACTCTCATACTGGGCACAAACAATGCTCAGGACCATGGCCATGATCATCCGCCCCATCAATCACAGAGATCTCGATGCGCTCTATCACATCGCCGTTGAGTCCGGCCCGGGCTTTACTTCCCTGCTGCCAGACCGGGATGCCCTTGCGCGAAAAATCGATCATTCGGTAGCAAGCTTTGCCAAAACCGTCACCACTCCGGGCGACGAGCACTACCTGTTTGTTCTGGAGGACAGCATTACCGGAGAAATCCTGGGCACCACCGGCATTGAAGCAGCAGCCGGCCTGAAGCGACCGCTGATTCATTTTCACCGCAACGCGATTATTCCTCACGCGCGGCACCGCCGGATGAGGCACGGTGAGGAAAGCCTGACCCGTTGCCAGCACTACACCGGTTGCACCGAGATCTGCTCGCTGTATCTGCGCCCGGGATTTCGCCGGGCCAATGCCGGCAAGTTACTGTCCCGGGTTCGCTTTGTTTTCATGGCACTGCATCCTGAGCGGTTCTCGGACACCGTGATTGCGGAAATGCGCGGCGTTTCGGACGCCTCCGGCTGCTCGCCGTTCTGGGACTGGCTGAAGCACCATGTCGCCGACCTGGATTTTGCCTCGGCCACCCAGCTGGCCTGTTCCGGACACACCGGGTTTATCGAAAAATTCATTCCAGCGGTGCCGTTCTATACTCAACAGATGAGCCCGGCAGCCCGTGCGGTAATCGGCCAGGTTCATGAAGACACCCGCCCTGCCCGGCATATGCTGGAGCGGGAGGGATTCCGGCATCAGGGTTTTGTCGATTTGCTGGATGGCGGGCCAACCCTGGAATCAGCGAGGATGGAGATTGCCAGCGTGCGCAACACCCGGCTGGGCAAGGTTCAGATTCAGGCCCGGAAACAACACTGGAATAATGATCAGGCGCCGGGCAACCCGTACGCCATTATTGCCAATACCAGCTGTTCCGGTTTCCGGGCTACAGTAACAGAGCAGGCCTTCCAGTCTGGCGGCGAGGGGTGTCTGGTGGTGCCCGCACAACTGGCAGAGCAACTGGGCCTTGGCGCTGACAGCCTGGCCTGCCATCTGGCGCTGTCCGCAAGCAGCCAGCAGGCCCAACCCGGCCAACAGCCCCATGCTACTGAGGCCCCTGAGGAGATTCGCTATGCATACTGATCCAGACACACTGTTCGCCCGGCTCTGGGATTCGTACCGGCAGGTGACCCCTTCTGCCGAACGCATCCACAAAATCCTGGGTGCCGAGGAAGGCCAGGCCATCATCAATGACCACATTGCCCTGCGCACCTTTAACCTGGAGCCGGTGCGCCTCGAGGCTCTGGCTGAGCACTTTTTGAGCCTTGGCTATCAGCAGGGTGGTGAATACCATTTTGAAGCCAAGAAACTCTATGCGCGGCATTATGAGCACCCCTCGGGAAAGCATCCCAAGGTCTTTATTTCAGAGCTTTTGGTTGAGCAGTGCTCACGGGAGCTGCAGGATACGGTCCGCAAGCTCGCAGCCCAGGTGGATCCGGGTGCTGTTACCGCCGATGATTTCCTGTACTCGGGGCGCCACTGGAGCATTGACTACGACACCTATCGTAGTCTGCTCCAGGAAAGCGAATACGCAGCCTGGATGGCAGCCTGGGGCTACCGGGCCAACCACTTCACAGTCAGCATCAACCACCTGGAACAATTCCATACGGTGCCGGACATCAACCGGTTACTGAAAGACCATGGCTTCACCGTGAATTCGTCCGGCGGCGAGGTGAAGGGATCACCGGAGGAGTTGCTGGAGCAGTCCTCAACCATGGCAGACCGGGTGCCCGTGGCCTTCGCCGATCAGACGGTGACCATCCCGAGCTGCTTTTACGAATTCGCCCTGCGGTATCCAAAACCGGACGGTGAGCTCTATTCGGGATTCGTGGCGGCCTCGGCAGACAAGATTTTTGAGAGCACCAACGCAGGCGGCTGAAGGGCTTTGCCTGCCAGGTGAGCCGCTATGACCACCCCTGCTCCCCTAGCAGGGGCACAAACCGAACGGCCCCCAGCTCTTCGGTCCTGAACTCCGTGTCGGTCAACCGTGTGATTCGCATCAAGGACTGAACCGCGTGCTCGGAACCGACCGGAATCACCAGATGACCTCCAATGGCCAGCTGATGCTTCAACGCCTCGGGAACCGCAGGCGCGCCCGCGGCCACAACAATGCCGTCGAAGGGCTGGTGTTCCGGCCAGCCCATCGTGCCATCGCCGCAGCGCACCACGACATTATCAAACCCTTCCGAGGCCAGGGCCCTGGCCGCCTGTCGCGCCAACTCAGGCACTCGTTCCACACTGAAGACTTCACTGGCAATACAGCCAAGAATGGCAGCGGCGTAACCCGACCCCGTTCCAATATCCAGAACCCTCTCACCTCCCTGGAGGTCCAGGGCTTCCGTCATCAACGCCACGATATAAGGCTGGGAAATGGTTTGCCCGGCACCAATCGGCAAGGGTCCATCTTCGTAGGCGTAATCCCGAACATCGCCGGGTACAAACTTTTCCCGGGCCACCCGCCCCATGGCTTGAAGAATCATCGGTGATTCGATGCCCCGGGCAATGAGCTGATAATCCACCATCGACGCCCGCTGGGACTCAAATTGATCGGATTGTGTCATTGTTTTCCGCCCTCCAATGTAAACCTGCAAAACGTCAGGCTTACTAATTTTCCAATGGCGCTCCCCCGCATTACCAGCCGTTACAATGCGGTAACTTTTTTACAACGGCGGCCACCGCTTTATCTGACTACTTTTTAGTCACCGGTGGAGACAGATACAACCGCCGAACGTCAAAAACAATAAAATGGACAACGGGCCGGGAACCAGGATCCCGTTGTCGAGGAGGAAAAATGTCCACATCCGTTAACCACCTCGACGAGCGGACGCGGGATTCCGCCGAACTGCTCGAGGAAATCATGCCTTCCGCCATTACCCTGGCCATGATGCTTCGCCATCGGAAATTGGCCGCCTGGCTGCGCACCGAATTTGATGGCTATCAAGACGTGGAGGCGGCACCACCCTATCGTCGACATCTGCATGGACATATCGTTGCCAAGTCACCCCAGTATGGCTGGATTCCTGCGCCAATGGAGGACAAACAGAAAGAAGAGTTCGGGCATATGGATCTGCTCGACGGCGTAAAAGCCCTGGAAAAGGTCTGCCTGAGTTGCAAGAAGGGCGATGGCAACCGGGTTTTGTTGGCAAAAGAGGACATGGCAGTCTTGCAGAAGCAGATCAACCTCACCGCCGAACTGGCCATTAATCTGAGCCGGGACGTCTACTGCCGCCTCCTCAGAACCGTGCGCGGCGCCATTTACCTATGGACCCAGGAGCTTATGGCCGAGGGCATCGCCGGGGAACACAACCACTACAGCCCCGAGGAACGGGCGAAAGTGGCACAACTGGATGACCCGGAAAAATTCTGGCGCCGGGCCCTGGAAGAGGTCGACAACCTTCCTGTGCCCGACGTTCGTGAGGTCGGATTCTTTGAACGGGTGTTCGGGCGCACGGGCTGACGCCGGCCCGTCACAGGACGCTGATGATACCGATGCTGCTCACCAGCAGCAGCACGGTTCCCAACAGCCGGAAAAACACGGGTGTTTCCGCCTGGAGAATGCGGTCGTGGGCATAGAGACCAATCACATGGCCCACCGCTGCACAGGGCAACAACCAGAGATGGTGGATGAGCTGGAGATCCACTCCCGCCCACACGAAGGCTGCCATTTTGATCAGCACAAGGATGAACCAGAGCGCAAACAGCGTATCCCGGAGCTTCTCTTTCGGCAGGTGCTGCGCTGCCACTGCAATAATCAGCGGCGCTCCGATCAGCGACGTGCCGCTGATATACCCCCCAACCATCAGGAACACGGCATCGACAGTTTTGCTGCCACTGCGGAACGGGCGGTTGATGATGTAAGACACCGAGTAAAGCGCAACGATCACGAAAATGATGGCACTGAGGATGTCAGATGGCATGGTGATCAGGCCGAACACACCGATCAGCTTGGGCACGATCATGATCCCGAGAATCCGCCAGAGGTATTGCCAGTCAACCGTGCCCGCGACCGAGCCCCTTGATTCTCCGGCCCCGGTGCGATTGTTCATCCAGATGGTCAGGGAGGAAAACACCAGAAGGTGCACCGCAATAATCGGGAGGAAGACCAGCGGCTCATCAAGCACCAGCAGAAGAAACGGTAACGACAGGACGGCACCGCCAAATCCCAGGCCGGAGCGGACAAAGCCGCTCCAGACAAAAATCAGGGCGATCAGCAGGTATTGGTCGTTTGCGAGCTCTGACATGGATTCCCTGATAAAAAGTGGACCGGGAGCGATGATCTCTGGTTGCACGGCACCGGACGCGACGGTAGCATGTCCGACACTGTACATTCAAACAGTGTCGGGCAATCCCATGAAAACACGCGCCACCGGTCTGAACCCCCATAACCGCTTCCAGCCCATTGTCACTGATCGTCAACACGACGATGGCTGGTACCAGGACCCGGAGGATGAACTGAATCCGGACACGCTGGCCACCGAGGTGGTGTTTGAAACCGTCCGGTCGATCATCAGCCGCAATACCTCGCCGGATGTGCCATTTGATCAGTCAATCAATCCCTATCGGGGCTGTGAACACGCCTGTATCTACTGTTTTGCCCGTCCCACCCATGCTTATTGGGACATGTCTCCGGGTCTGGATTTTGAAACCCGCCTGATCGCCAAATCCAACGCTGCCGGCAAGCTCCGGGAAGAGCTGGACCGGCCGGGTTACCGGGTCTCCCCCATCGCCCTGGGCATGAACACCGACGCCTATCAGCCGCTGGAACGGGAGCAAAAGATTACCCGCCAGATACTGGAAGTGCTGGCCGAGTACCGGCACCCGGTTTCAATCATAACCAAGGGGGCGCTGATCCTGCGAGACCTGGATGTACTCTCCGGCCTCGCCAGCGAGGGGCTCTGCTCCGTGCGGGTAAGCCTGACCACCTTGAGCAACGACCTGAAACGGAGCATGGAGCCCAGAACCGCCGCTCCGGCGACCCGCCTGAAAATGATCCGGCAGCTCTCGGACGCCGGAATCCCGGTCGGCATCATTCTTGGCCCTGTCATACCCTTCATTAATGATCACGAGATTGAAGCCATTCTGGAAGCCGCAGCGGAAGCGGGCGCAACCGGGGCCAGCTGGATTATGCTACGTTTACCCCATGAGCTGGACGAACTGTTCCAGGACTGGTTGCACCGGCATTTCCCCCAGCGGGCAGAACACGTCATGAACCGAATGCGGGACCTGCGGGGCGGCAAAAGCTATGATGGCGCATTTGGTCGCAGAATGACCGGCTCAGGCCCCTATTCCGACCTGATTCGCCAGCGTTTCTCCAAAAAAGCCCGACGCCTGGGGCTTAACCTCCAAGAGGAGGCGCCCCTGCGACGAGACCTCTTCCAACGGCCAGGCGGGGAACAAATGGGGTTCTGGTGACGTCAAAAAGCCGCATATCCAGCCACTTTACCGATGTTGCCCACGGACGGGGCGGAGAAAATACATGCATGGGACCCGCCGTTTTTCCCTCACTGCAACCCTGATTACCGCATTGCTCTCGTCATTGTGGCTTCCGCTCTGTCTGGCAGCGGACGAGGCCATCGTTCAGCGAGTCGAAGCACTGGATGCCGGTTTTCCGGTAACGGTGCTCGGTGACCAGCTGATGGCTGCGGGGGCACTGTCCGCATTTTATGGTGCCAGAGGTTACCAGCCCGCCTGGCAGTCTCCCGAACTCCGGCAACAGCTGATCACCGCTGTAGAGAGCGCCAGTGTTGATGGCCTGGATCCCGGAGACTATCACGCCGGGGTCTTTTCGGAGCTATCGATCCGGTCCATGACCGACCTGTCAACAGAACTCAGGGCCGACCTGGACCTGCTGTTTTCCGATGCCTTCCTGATGCTCAGTTCCCACATGCTGGAGGGCAAGGTCAACCCGCAGACAGTCCACGCCGAATGGACAGCGAACCGTCGCCACAGGGCCATGGAACTGGTTCTGGCTGAGGCCCTGGCCAGCGGCGATATTGCCGCCACTCTGGACGCGCTCCGGCCGGCGGATCCTGCCTACCGGAAGTTGATGGCTGCTCGACAGGAACTCACGGCACTCCTGGGGCAGCCCTGGCAACAGCTGGCCTCACAGCCGACCATCCGCCCCGGCGACCGCGACGACAGGTTGCCCGAGATTCGTCGCCGGCTTGCGGCGCTCGGAGACCTGACCGTTCAGCCTGCTGCCTCCGAAGATCCCTTGCTGTATGACGGCACCCTCGAAGGCGCCATACCGAAATTCCAGGCGCGTCACGGGCTGGAGCCCGATGGCCTGATCGGTCGCGACAGCATCCGGGCGCTCAATCTGATGCCCGTCGAGCGCCTGCGGCAAATCGACGCCACCCTTGAGCGCTGGCGGTGGCTTCCCGAATCGCTGGGCGACACTTACGTACTGGTGAACATCGCCGGCTATGAACTGACAATGGTGGCAAATGGACAGGAGGTCCTGCATAAACGGGTGATTGTCGGCCAACCCTTCCGGCAGACCCCGGTGTTCAGCGATCATATCCGGTACCTGGTGTTCAATCCCACCTGGACCGTGCCGCGCAATCTCATGATTCGGGACCAGCTCCCCCAGATCATCCGGGATCCGGACTATCTCAGCCGCCTGAATATCAGCGTTTACCGTGGCTGGGGCGCAGACAGGGAACAGGTGGCCCCTGCGGACGTCGACTGGCAATCGCTCCACCGGAACAACTTCCCCTACCAGCTGGTTCAGGAGCCAGGACCGCAGAACGCCCTGGGGCAGATCAAATTCATGTTCCCCAATAAGTACGATGTCTACCTCCACGACACGCCGGGGCGCGGCCTTTTTAGTCGGAATGATCGTTCTTTCAGCTCCGGCTGCATCCGGGTTGAACAACCGTTCGACCTGGCGGAACGGCTGCTGGCGGCATCGCCGGACTGGAACAGAAGCAGAATCGATAACCTGATGGCGAAGTCGAAGCCCCAAACCGTGATGCTGCCGAGGCCGGTACCGGTCCATATCCAGTACTGGACTTCCTGGGTTGACGGCGAAGGCCACCTGCAGTTCCGGGATGACATCTACAACCGCGACGCCCGGTTGATCACAGAGCTGCGCCAACCGATATCCGGGGTTAATCAGCGACTCACCCCGGTGGCTGCGCCGGATAATTCTTCAAGCCTCCACTACACCGCCCAAGGCAGGCATCCACCAAAGCCGGATTGACATTATTCCCAATCGGAATATGCTAATTCCTGTTTTTTTGTTAATGGAGACGAACAATGCCCCCCATCTCAAAACTGATTGTTGCCGGAGCCCTTATCGGCCTGGCAACCGGCGTTACCGCTGCCGACGGTGATCCTGAACGGGGTGCCCGACTGGCCGCTCAAGGTGATGGCAGCGGTGCCCCATGCGTCGCCTGCCACGGAGCCGACGGCTCAGGCAACAACGCAGCCGGCTTCCCTCGTCTGGCAGGCCTTGACCCTGCGTACCTGGCAAAGCAGATGTTGGACTACAACGCAGGAAAGCGCGTGAGCCCGGTAATGCAGCCCAACATCGACAACTTCGACGAGCAGCAGATCCGCGACATAGCCGCTTATTACGCCGCCATGTCGGTACCGCAGACCACCACCCCAGCATCTGTCAGCGAGGATGTGCTGGCACTGGGTGAGAAGCTCGCCAACCAGGGTGACTGGGACAACTATATCCCCCCGTGTTCTTCCTGCCATGGCCCTGGAAACCGCGGTGTCGGCGAATCCTTCCCGGCCATTGCCGGACAGCATCCGAATTACATCAGCTCCCAGATCAAGGCCTGGAAAAACGACCAGCGCAATAACGATCCAGACAAGCTGATGACGGCAGTCGCAGAGCGGTTGACCGACGAGCAAATTGATGCCGTGGCCGCCTATCTTGGCAGCCAGAGTGCGACCGCACACTAACAGGAGGCAGAGCCATGACACTCAAGCAATCGATTTCCCTGCTCGCCGGCCTGCTGGCTGCCAGCATGGTGACCCACGCCGAACCGGAAGTTCCGGTTGATCTGCCAGCATTCAAGGAGGGCCAGTACGTGCACCAGGCCCCCACGGTGCAGGATCTGATGACGGATGAAAGCATGCACCCGGAACTCAAGAAGGTCATTTTAAAAGGCCGGGACCTGTTCATGAACACCCAGCAACTTCGTGGCAAATACGTGTTCAATGACCTGAACTGCAAGTCCTGCCATATGGGCGAAGGTCGCATGAACTGGTCAGGCCCGGTCTGGCCGGCGACAACGACTCTGCCGGACTTCCGGGGCAAGAACCAACATGTAAACTCGGTTGAGGAACGGATCGCCGGCTGCTTCTCCTTCTCCATGAACGGAACACCGCCACCCTATGGCAGTGACGATATGCTGGCGATGGTGGCTTATCACAAATGGCTTGCCAAAGGTGCGCCGGTCTATGAAAAGAACATCGGTGGCCGCGGGTTCAGTCATCTGGGCCGGGAAAAACCCGAGCTGAGCTACCAGCGTGGCAAAGAGGTTTATCTGGAAAACTGCGCCGTGTGCCATGGTGAAAACGGCCAGGGACAGAAAAAAGACGGCACCGTTGTGTTTCCGCCACTCTGGGGCGACGGCTCCTACAACTGGGGTGCCGGGATGACCCGGATCTTCACGGCTGCCTCGTTCATCAAGAACAACATGCCACTGGGCAAGCCGGGATCGCTCACTGATGATGAAGCCTGGCAGGTCGCCAACTTCATCAACTCCCAGGAACGACCGCAGGATCCACGCTACACCGGAGATGTCAAACAGACCCGTGAAACATTCCTGAACTTCCACAAACATACGAATTATGGAACAGTAGTGAATGGAGAGTTATTGGGTGATCACGACAACACCGGCGACAAGCCTTTCCTCAAGCCCGATGTTCTGCGGCCCCGAACGTTCGAATAAAGCCTCGGCAGGCGGGCGGCAAGGAAGGCAATAGTCAGGAGACTTTATGCCACGGGTCCTGCCTCTGCTACTGGCACTGTTACTATTCACTGGCTGCCAGTCACTGCCTTCCGGAACGGAGGGCAGTGTTCCGCCTGACCGCATTCTGTTAAGCGCTCAGCATTGCCTTAGCGAATACGTCGGCGACCAGGACAGGCTTCATTTCGGTCCCTGCCTGAAGGTCATTTCCGTCAATGGCGAGAAGCCGGAGGTGAGGGAGGACGGTTTCATTGAGCTTCCGGTCGCAACGGCGCTCAGCCTGCAAACTACCTGTATCTACCGCCATGCCGATGGCACGCCGATCCCGGCTACCGTGAGTACCGCCGCATTTGAGGTAAAAGCCAACACCTTTGCCTCTGGTGGACACCGTTGGTACCTGCATGCGCACAAGCAGGCCAGGGACGTCACAGGCTGTGAGCCGACTCTGGCACGATTCATCTATCCGACGAACAGAACGGACTAGGCCTGTGTGCCCGGATTCAACCCACGCACCCGGCAACCGCGACCATCAAATCCGGCTCAAGGATGGCCGGCGGCTGGCCTATACCGATCTGGGCGATCCCCTGGGGTACCCTCTGCTGTTCGGGCACGGCATGCCCGGCTCCCGGCTGGAGGGCCATTTTCTCGATGAGCAGGCTCGTCGCTACGGCTTCCGGATCATTACACCGGATCGGCCGGGAATCGGGCGGTCAGATTCCCGGGAGCGCCAGACACTTCTGGAATATCCCGACGACATGCGGCAGTTGATTGATGCCCTGAACCTACCAGGCTTTTCCCATCTCGGCTGGTCCAGTGGCGGCTCCAGGGTGCTGGCCTGTGGCAATGCCCTTGCAGACCGAATGGATCTGGGCGTCTGCCTTTCGGGCTACACCCATTTTCGCGAATTCCCCGGCCGTAACAGACTGATTGAGAGTACACGGTGGCCCGGCCCCCGCCTGGCAAGGCTAAGCCCGACACTGCTGAAGCTTGTCGTCCGCCTGGTCGTTCGATTTTCCCGCCGCCATCCGGGCCTGTATATGCGTGAAGCCAGGCAACTGGTCAGCGAACAGGACAGATCCCTGCTTCGTGCTTTTCTGAAGGGCGAGTGCTTCAGGCGCGACCAGCTGGAATGCCTGAACAGCGGCGCCGGCGCCATCGCCTCGGACCTGCTGACCGAGCTGGGCGACTGGGGTTTCAAGCTCAAGAGTGTGGAGGTCCCTATTCTCATCTATCAGGGCGAGCAGGATCCTTTCATACCGGTGGATTATGCCCGCCATCTTGCGGACAATTTGCCCGACGCCGATCTGGTGCTGATGCCGGACGCGGGCCATCTGTACCCACTGGCCGAGCAGTTTCAGGAAAGCCTGTTTCAGCGCCTGAACCAGTATCTGAACAACCAGCCCCGGGCGCTACACATCGCACCATAACGAACAAGGTCGATTAAAACCCTCGCCAGAATATTCGTTCAAAAATACTGACAGGCTGAGTCGATATTCTCCGCTTTAAGTGGCCGCACTGCAGCCCGATAGTAGTTGCCCATCAATTCACTGACACGTGAGGGTATCTATGAGCGACGTCATGCAGTCCATAAAATTCAACACCATCGAGGTACCTAACCGGTTTGCCCTGGCCCCGATGACGCGTACCAGCGCGGAGCCTGACGGCACGCCCAACGGCCTGATGGCCGATCACTATGAAGGCTATGCCAAAGGCGGCTTCGGGCTGGTGATTACCGAGGGCACCTACACCGATGACAAGGCCAGCCAGGGTTACGCCAATCAGCCCGGCATTATCAACGAGGCCCAGGTTGCCGGCTGGAAGACCATCGTCGACCGCGTACACGCAGCAGGAAGCAAGATCCTGGTTCAGCTGATGCACGCGGGTGCCCAATTCCAGGCGAACCGTTATACCGATCAACCGCTGGGTGCGAGCAAGGTAATTCCAAAGGGAGCTCCGCTGGGCTTCTATGGTGACCAGACAGAATGGAAAACCCCGAAGGCAATGACCGAGGCCGATATTCACACCGCTATTGACGGTTTTGCGCGGTCCGCCGCCAATGCGAAGGCCGCCGGTTTTGACGGCATTGAGATTCACGGTGCCAATGGCTACCTGCTGAACCAGTTCCTGAGCACCCACTTTAACCGCCGGGAAGACGAATACGGTGGTCCGCTGGAAAACCGGCTACGCCTGGTGGTGGAAGTGGTCAATGCTGTGCGCCAGGCTGTTGGTGAAGACTTTACGGTAGGCATCCGCCTGTCACAGGGCACGGTAACCGATCCGGACTACCAGTTGCCCGAAGGTGAATCCGGGTTCCGCCAGATCGTCGAGGCCGTGCGCGATGCCGGTGCGGATTTCGTTCACACAACCGATGGTGATGTTAACCGGAAGCACTTCATCAAAGGTGCCCAAAGCCTGGCAGGCGTGGCGGCCAGCGTCGAGGGCATCGAACTGCTCCTCAATGGCAACATCGATGAAACCAACTGCCAGGATGTAGCCAGTCAGTTCCCCGGAGCCCTGCTTGCGGTAGGCAAGAAAGCGCTCGCAAATCCTGACTTCGTGCAGCGACTCAAGGACGGCAAGGAAATAGCCGACATCGACTTCGCCATGCTGCAGCCGAAGGCCACGATTACCAACGAGCTGGCCTGGCGAAAGCAGAACGCTGCCTGAACTTCTCTCCCCTCCCGATCGATAAATCCCGCCGGAGGGACCTTTCCCGGTCCCTCCGGCGGAGCTGTTTTAAGCTGCTATGATGACATCACAAGCCAACGGGAGACTGAATGACCTCTGACATAAGTATTGTCTGGCTGGGAACGATCGCCAGTCTGCTAGCAGGCCTCGCCAGCGGCGTGGGCGCTCTGGGCGTGTTCCTTGTCCGGACCCTCACCCACCAACTGCGGGACGGAATGCTGGCTTCGGCCGCTGGTGTCATGCTGGCGGCTTCATTCTTCTCATTGTTGCTGCCTGGCCTGGAGTACGGTGAGCAGATTACCGGCAAAGCCTGGACGGCCGCGCTCATCGTCATCTTCGGCTTCCTCTCCGGTGCCGTCGCGCTTTATGTCGTTCACCAGAAACTTCCACACCAGCATTTCGAACTTGGCCGGGAGGGACCAGACGCCTCCTATATTCGCGGGATCTGGCTCTTCATAGTTGCCATCACACTCCACAACTTTCCAGAGGGTATGGCCGTTGGCGTCGGTTTTGCCGGCGGCGACGTGAGTAACGGATATGTACTGGCCACCGGCATCGGGCTCCAGAACATTCCCGAAGGCTTGGCCGTGGCGTTTTCCCTGCTTGCCATCGATTATTCCCGAATCAAAGCCTTCGGCATTGCCCTGATGACCGGTCTCGCCGAGCCGCTGGGTGGCCTGTTCGGTGCTACCCTGGTGTGGCTGGCTGAACCCCTGATGCCCTGGACACTGGGCTTCGCGGCGGGCGCCATGCTGTTCATCATCAGCAACGAAATCATCCCGGAGACCCACCACCGGCAATGGAAAATCATGTCCACCTTCTGCCTGATGATTGGTTTCGTAGTGATGATGTTCCTGGATGCTACGTTGGGCTAACAGCCCACACGCCCGCCAGGGCTTCCAGGGCCTCAGCGATCAGGGGCTCGTCCTGCCGGTCCCGATGCCATATAAAGCTGAGCGCACAGGGCAGCTGCACTCCGTCGACAATCTCCAGACCGGTCTCCTGTCGCTCAGCCATGGCCAGCGCATCCCTGGCCAGGCTCAGGCCCACGCCGGCCCGAACCAGGTCCAGCATGCAGGCCTCCTGATCAACCTGGGCAACACCACGGGGCATCAAGCCCATTGGTTCCAGGGTTCCCTTGAGCAATCGATGGTGAACGGAGTCTTCGGGGGTCACAATCCAGGGCATGGCCGCCAGATCAGACCACTGTGCAGATCGGATTCTCGGCCCCCAACCCGCCGGAGCAATGACGTAATAGTGAAACCGGGTCAGTTCCCGATGGGTTACCTCCGGTGCCAATGCCCCTGGCCCGACGCCCGGCGGCGCCAGGAAAAAACCGACGTCGAGCCGGCCATCCCGGACCTGCTCCAATACGCTGCCGCTCATGCCCTGCCTCAGCTCGGTTTCAAGTTGCGGCGCCCGCTCGACCAGCCGGTGTAGAAACGCCCCCAGACGGATGAATTCCGGATCCACAATGGTGCCGATTCGTAAACGCCCTCTCAGGGTGCTGTGCAGTGCCCGGGCGCTCTGCTCAAAGGCCGCCACGGCCGCCAGCGCCTTCTCTGCCGCGGGCAGCAGCGCCTGGCCATCCGGTGTCAGGACCAGCCCCTGGGGTTTGCGCAGAAACAGCTTCAGGCCCAACTCATCCTGCAATTGCTTCAGCTTCAGGCTGACAGCGGGCTGGGTCAGGTGAAGGCGAACCGCAGCACGGGAAACGCTACCTTCCCGCGCCACGGTAACGAATGCCCGAAGGCTCTGAAGGGGATGCATACAAGACCTCGTTTCCAGGGCAACAATATAAGCTTAACTTATATCTTGCTTTTAAAAATCTCAATTGCTTTACCCAATAGCCACCCCTATTCTACATGGTCAGATATTGACCAACGCTCACCCTTAGCCCGCAGAATCGAAAACTCTGCCATTTTCCATCGGCTAAACACGAAAAGACAGAGGCATCCATGACCGACGCAACCATCCAGCATTATATCAACGGCCAAATATCACCAGGCACTGGCATTCAGACTCAGGACGTGTTCAACCCGGCTACCGGCCAGGTAACCGGACAGGTTGCCCTGGCCAACGGCGACGATGTGAATGCCGCTGTTGCTGCTGCCGATGCGGCGTTCCCGGCCTGGTCCGACACACCGCCCATCCGCCGGGCACGGGTGATGTTCAAATTTCTGGAGCTGCTGAACAGGCACAAGGATGATCTTGCCCGCGCCATCACCGCCGAACACGGCAAGGTCTTCACCGACGCCCAGGGGGAAGTGGCCCGGGGCATCGACATTGTCGAGTTTGCCTGTGGTATTCCCCAGTTGCTCAAAGGCGATTACACGGAACAGGTGAGCACGGGCATCGACAACTGGACCACCCGCCAGCCGCTGGGCGTGGTCGCCGGCGTTACGCCTTTCAACTTCCCTGTCATGGTGCCGATGTGGATGTTCCCGGTGGCTATTGCTGCCGGCAACACTTTTGTTCTGAAGCCCAGCCCCTTGGACCCGAGCGCCTCCCTGATGATTGCCGACCTGCTGAAACAGGCTGGCCTGCCCGATGGCGTATTCAATGTGGTCCAGGGTGACAAGGACGCGGTGAACGCGCTGATCGAGCATCCGGATGTCCAGGCCCTGAGTTTTGTCGGCTCCACACCGATCGCCAACCTGCTGTACGAGAAAGGCGCCAAACATGGCAAGCGCATCCAGGCCCTTGGCGGGGCCAAGAACCACATGGTGGTGATGCCCGATGCCGATCTGGACAAAGCCGTCGACGCCCTGATCGGTGCCGCCTACGGCAGCGCCGGCGAGCGCTGCATGGCCATCAGTGTGGCAGTACTGGTTGGGGATGTTGCGGACAAGATTATGCCCCGGTTGGCCGAGCGGGCCCGCACCCTGCAAGTGAAGAACGGCGAACAGCTGGATGCCGAGATGGGCCCGATTGTTACCGCCGCCGCACACCAGCGTATTACCGGCTACATTGACAAGGGTGTGGCCGAAGGTGCTGAACTGTTGGTCGATGGCCGCGAGTTCGATGCATCGACCACCGGTGAGGGCTGTTCCGAAGGTTTCTGGATGGGCGGTTCACTGTTCGATCATGTCACGCCCGACATGACGATCTATAAAGAAGAAATCTTCGGCCCCGTTCTGGCCTGCGTTCGGGTGCCGGATATTGCTACCGCCATCCGCCTGATCAATGATCACGAATTTGGCAACGGTGTCAGCTGCTTCACCGAAAGCGGCACCGTCGCCCGGGAATTCGGCCGCAGAATCCAGGTGGGCATGGTTGGCATCAACGTCCCCATTCCCGTCCCCATGGCGTGGCACGGCTTTGGCGGCTGGAAACGCTCGATGTTCGGCGACACCCATGCCTATGGCGAGGAAGGCGTGAAGTTCTACACCCGTCAGAAATCCATCATGCAGCGCTGGTCTGATTCCATTGATGCCGGTGCGGAATTTGTTATGCCAACAGCCAAGTAACAACGGAACCAGCTGCGGAGAAAGCGCCATGTCCGACAACAATAACGCGACGGGACAGCAGGAATTCGATTACATCGTGGTCGGCGCCGGCACGGCCGGCTGTCTGCTCGCCAACCGGCTGAGCAAAAACCCCGACAATCGGGTACTGCTCATTGAGGCCGGCGGGAGGGACAACTACCACTGGATCCACATCCCTGTCGGCTACCTGTACTGCATAGACAACCCACGCACCGACTGGCGCTTCCGCACTGAGCCGGACCCCGGCCTGAATGGCCGTTCCCTGATTTATCCACGTGGCAAGACCCTCGGCGGCTGCTCCAGCATTAACGGTATGCTCTACATCCGCGGCCAGGCCCGGGATTATGACCAGTGGTCCGACATCACCGGTGAAAGCGAATGGAGCTGGGACAACTGCCTGCCAGACTTCATGCGCCACGAGGACCACTACCGTCTGGACGACGGCGGCGATGCCGACCCGGAGCACCACAAGTACCACGGCCACGGCGGTGAGTGGCGGATCGAGCACCAGCGTCTGAAATGGAAGGTTCTGGAAGATTTCGCAACCGCCTGTGTTGAAGCGGGCATTCCGCGAACGCGGGATTTCAATCGCGGAGACAACGAGGGCGTGGACTATTTCGAGGTAAACCAGCGCTCCGGCTGGCGCTGGAACACCTCCAAAGCCTTTCTTCGGGAAGCAGAAAAACGTCCCAACCTGACCCTGTGGCACTCAACTCATGTGCTGGGGCTGGAAACAGAGAATTCCGGCTCCGGGCCCCGCTGTGTCGGCGTTCGGGTCGAGCGTTCTGGCGGCGATGACGTCATCGCCCGGGCAAAACGGGAAGTGATTCTCTCCGCCGGCGCCATTGGCTCACCACAACTGCTGCAGCTCTCCGGCATCGGTCCCGCCGATCTTCTGAAAGAGCACGGCATTGATGTGGTTGCCGATCTACCCGGTGTCGGCGAGAACCTTCAGGACCATCTGCAGATCCGGTCAGTGTACAAGGTGAAGGGGGTTACCACCCTGAACACCATGGCCAATTCGCTGATCGGCAAGGCCCGTATAGGTCTGGAGTACCTGCTCACCCGCTCCGGCCCCATGAGTATGGCTCCGTCACAGCTGTGCCTGTTCACCCGCAGCTCCGAGGAGTACAAACACGCCAACATTGAATACCACGTTCAGCCCCTGAGCCTGGACGCCTTCGGCCAACCACTGCACAACTTCCCGGCCATCACTGCCAGCGTCTGCAACCTGAACCCCACCAGCCGGGGCACGGTGCGCATCCGCAGTAGCGATCCAAAGCAGGCACCGGCCATCTCCCCCAATTACCTGAGCACGCCGGAAGATCGGAAAGTAGCCGCGGATTCATTGAGGGTGACCCGGCTTATCGCGAACCAGCCGGCGTTTCAGCAGTACCAGCCGGAGGAATTCAAACCCGGCCTGGAGTACCAGACCGACGACGAACTGACCAAGCTTGCCGGGGATATTGGCACCACGATCTTTCATCCAGTGGGCACCACCCGCATGGGGCGTGGCGATGATGACCAGGCGGTGGTTGATCCACACCTGAAAGTCCGGGGCGTTGCCGGACTGCGTGTGGTGGATGCGGGCGTGATGCCCACCATCACCAGCGGCAACACCAACTCCCCCACCCTGATGATCGCCGAGAAGGCCGCCCGCTGGATTCTGGCCGGTGATTGAGCATTGAACTGATTGCAGTTTCCAGGTTTTTACGTGCGGGCAGGCTGATAGAATCGACAGTCTGTTTCATTTGCAAAGGACTGATCCGCCATGACGCTCGCCACCTGGCTGACCGTGGTCACCATTTGTATTCTGGGTGCTATGTCGCCTGGACCCTCGCTGGCACTGGTGCTCAAGCAGACCCTTACCGGCGGTCGGCGCAACGGCGTGATTACCGCCCTTGCCCATGGTATCGGTGTCGGTATCTATGCTTTCCTTAGCATCCTCGGGCTGGCCGCCATCATTACCGCCTCCCCGACAGCCTTTTCAATCCTGCAGTGGGGCGGCGCCCTCTATCTGGCCTGGCTGGGAGTGAAAGGACTTATGGCAAAGCGGCAGCCGGACGACGAACTGCCCGAGCCGCCCACCACCAAAAGTGCAGCCCGTGACGGTTTTCTGATCGCCTTCTTCAACCCGAAAATCGCCGTCTTCTTTCTGGCCCTGTTCAGTCAGGTCGTGGGCACCGACACCAGCCTGATGGCCAAATTCGGCTACGCGGCAACGGCCCTGGTTATCGATACCAGCTGGTATCTGATTGTCGCCTGGCTGTTCTCCAACCCCAAATGGCTGACCCTGCTCAGGCAGAAAGCTGTGTGGTTCGAGCGTATCTTTGGTGCCATTCTCGTTGGCCTGGCCGGTCGCCTGGTAGTCGGCATTCTGAACGGAAAATAACAGGCTCACTCCGCCAGCTGGACAATCTCATCGTATTGGCGAGTCTGAACCACCTGTTCGGCGACTGGTTCAGACGCCAGACTACAGACCTCATTGACCATGGCATTGGCCACCGTTTGCGCCTCAATGCCCCTGTACTTGTCGAGCGGACCAATCAGCAGACGGTTGACCAGCGGCATTGCCTTGATTCCGAGAGCTTCGGCGGTGCGCTGTTCTTTCCGGTCGCCCAGCAACAGACTGGGGTGATAGATGGACAGGTAGGGGTAGTCGAGATCTTTCAAGGCGTCTTCAAGCTCGCCCTTGACCCGATTATAGAAAATGGTCGACGAGGATGAGGCACCGATGGCAGACATCAGGATAAAGGCCCGCACCTCATGGGCGCGGCCCAGCTCCCCTGCTTTCAAGGGATACCCCAGATCTACCTTGCGGAACTGGTCCTGTGAGCCGGCCTTTTTGATGGTGGTACCCAGGCAGCAGATAATCACGTCGACCTCGAACAGCTCAGCGTGATCTTCCAGCCGATCGAAATCGACTTCATGCTGGGCCAGTTTGTCGTGCAGAGTCGGCAGTTTGTGCCTGACCAGCGCCACCACCTGTGATACCTCATCCCTGCCCAGCAAACCCTGCAGCACCTTGCCCCCTGTCAGGCCTGTGGCCCCCAGTAACATCACCCGCATAATGTCCGCTCCCCTGATAAACCTGTAACCATCCTATCAAAGACCCGGCGAAACGGGTTCATGAAAAAAAGCACCGGGCCTGACCCGGTGCAAAGACTGACAACAGATCGTCAGGTGGGAGCGATTCAAACAGCGTCAGTCACTGACCGGGGTTTCCTTCATGGCCGCGTGCATGCGGCGACGGAGGATCGGACCAACCACTACCGGCAGCACCAGTCCCAGCCCGGCTACCAGCCACAGCCCGACGGCCAGCGGACTGGCCCACAACACCGACCAGTCGCCATCCGACAGCACCAGGGCATGCCCCAGGTTCTTCTCCATCTCCGGCCCCAACAGCAACCCGAGGATGATCGGTACCAATGGTATCTCCAGCTTGCGCAGGAAGTAGCCGCCAACACCGAAGGCCACCATGAAGTACAGGTCAAAGGTACTGTGGCTTATCGAGTAAATCCCCACGAACGCCACCATGGTCACGATGGGCAACAGGTACATCGGAGGCACGGACAGCAACTTCACAAAGAAGCCCACCAGCGGGATGTTCAGGACCAGCAACAGCACGTTACCGATCAATAGCGCCGCGATCACGCCCCAGACGATGTCGGCATTTTGGGTGAACATGAGCGGGCCCGGAGTGATGTTGAGGGAAATCAACATCGCCAGCAGCACCGCGGTGGTTCCGCTGCCCGGCACCCCCAGGGTCAGCATGGGCACCAGGGCGCCGGATGAGGCACCGTTGTTACCCGCCTCCGGCGCTGCCACGCCCCGGATATCGCCTTCACCGAAGGTACCTTTCTTGCCCAGCACCTTCTTTTCCAGGGTGTAGCTGATAAAGCTGCCCAGAGACGCTCCGGCACCGGGTAGTACGCCCGCGATAAAGCCCAGGACCCCGCCCCGGAACTGAGTCGGGATGGTGCTGACCAGCTCCCTGAAACTCAGGGTAATCTTGCCGACGTTCATTTTCTTGCGACCACCGCCAATACGCGCTTCAACAAAGAACAGCAGTTCGGAAATCGCAAACAGGCCGACAATGGCAAGAATGAAATCAATGCCCTCGTACAGTTCCAGGATACCGAAGGTATAGCGCTGGGTGCCGGTCGAAATATCGATGCCGACCGTGGAGATCATGATTCCGAGCGTTGCGGCAACCACCGTCTTCATGGGGTTCTTACCGGTAATGCCACCCAGGGTGGCAAACGCCAGAATGAACAGCGCGAAGTATTCCGCCGGCCCGAAAGTCAGGGCGAACTTCGCCAGGATCGGGGCCAGCAGGATCAGGCCCAGGGTCCCGATCAGCCCCCCGGTGAACGATGCCACCGCGGAAATGGCCAGAGCATCCGCCGCTCGGCCGTTTTGGGCCATGGGGTAGCCGTCCAGGCAAGTCATCATGGCAGGCTCGTCGCCGGGGATGTTCAGCAGGATCGAGGAGATCCGCCCTCCGTACATGGCGCCTGCATACACCGCCGTCAGCAGGATCATGGCGGTTTCCGGAGGCAGGCCCAGGGTGAAGGCCAGCGGAATCAGAATGGCCACGCCGTTGGCCGGACCGAGGCCGGGCAGACAGCCGATCAGGGTGCCCACGAAGGCCCCAAACAAAGCGAACATCAGGTTGTAGGGGGTCAGCGCAACGGCAAACCCCTCCATCAGAAAACCAAGCGTTTCCATCAGTTCACCTCCAGCAGGCCACCAGGCAGGCTCAGGTCAAGGCCGTAGTTAAACAGCACAAACACCACCACGGCACTGGCCAGACCGGTCAGAAAGGCTCTTAGCGGTGTCCCGCCCATGCGCCAGCTGAGGGTGCCCACCGCCAGGGTGGTGGAAATCACGAACCCCAGGGGCTCCAGCAACAGGGTGTATAACACCAGCACGACCAGGGAAATCACCAGCTCCAGGGCGGACTTGCCCACCGGCCACTGAGCGTCCGGATCAGGCTTGATCATCAGGTAGAGGCTGCCTGCCACCAGCACCACCGACAGGATCGTCGGGAAGGTTTCCGGGCCCACGTCCTCGGCGCCGCCGAATGGCTCGGGCCACTGTTGGGCAGCCCAGCCATAGGCAACGGCGAGGACCAGAAGGCCCAGGCCGAGAATACGATCACCGAAGCTGGTCATTTCAGCAGTCCGATTTCGCGAGACAGGGCCTCAATGTCCTGGATCTGTTTGCGGACAAACTCATCGAACTTGGCCGCCGGCGGGTGGAACGGCATCAGGCCATTGTTCTTCATGACTTTTTTCCATTCCTCGCTGGCGTACAGGGTGTCCATGGCGTTGGTCCAGTACTCCTTGGCTGCCTCATCGGCGCCCTTGGGCATGTAGAAACCGCGCCAGTTCGGTCCAACAGAATCAATCCCCTGCTCTTTGGCGGTGGGAATATCACCAAACTTACCGGGCAGGCGCTCATCAGACAGCACGGCCAGTACTCGCAGATCGCCGGATTCCATGAAGCCGGTGGCTTCCGAGATATCGCCGGTGAAGGCGTCCACATGGCCACCGACCACCTGGGTCATGGCCTCACCGCCGTTGTTGTAGGACAGGTACGGAATGCGGGGCAGATCATCAGCACCCGCAGCTTTGGCGGTAATCAGCACCTTCAGATGATCCCAACCACCCCGGGCACTGCCACCGGCGAACTTGACGGACCGGGGGGCTTCGCTGACGGCGTCCATCAGGTCGTTCAGGTTCTTGTATTCAGAATCCTTGCTCACGGCAATGATGCCGTAATCAGCGCCGAGGGCGCCCACCCAGGTCACCATATCGGCATTCATGCCGGGGAACTGCTCCTGGGCCAGACGTGTCGTGGTCGCGGTAGACGCGGCGACCAGCAGATTGTTGTCCTCGGAGCGTTTGCTCACGGTATGGGCGAAGGCCACGCCACCTCCGGCGCCTGCCATATTCACGGTCTGGACCGAGCCATCCACCATGCCCAGCTCCTGCAACACATTACCCACGCTGCGGCAGGTAAAATCCCAGCCGCCGCCGGGATCGGCAGGCGCCAGGCATTCGACTTTTCCGGAAGGTTCCCAGGCCAGGACAGACATACTGACGGCGGCCGCCGCCACAAAAGACAGGGTACGTTTGATCAACATTGTGTCACCTCATGCTTGTTGTTGTGTTCGCTCCCGAGGCAGGCCTGTTGGCAAGGCCAATGGGGCGACTCGCAGACAGGTTAAGATCGGATCGGCCCGGTCTTGAAGTTTGTGGTCGTAAAGCCTTTAAAGAAACTAATGGCCGTTTTGTTCATAAAGTTCACGGGCATTCAGGGCCGGTGTGCATTACCCTTGGGACAAACGACAACAACACCAGCAGTTCATACCGTGTTCCGAAAGACCAAACTCAAAACCCGGATGATTCTCACCCTCGGGCTCGTCGGTGCCTTGCAGACGGTCCTGATCGGCGTCTTTGCCGGCTATTACCTGAGTGAATCCCTCTACGACGAGATCGGTCAGCGGGCGCTGATGGTGGCCAAAACCGTGGCAGCCACACCGGCGGTGATTTCCGGCATCCAGAGCCGGGATGTCCCCGAACTCAACCGGCTGGCGGCCCGCCTGGCAGACACCAACGAAGCCCTGTTTATCGTGATTGGTGATCATGACGCCATCCGCCTCGCCCACCCGGATCCGACTCGACTGGGCCACTCCATGGCCGACGACGACGGCGATTACGGCCGGCAGGCCCTGGTTTATGGCGAGGCGTATGTCGCCCGTGCCAGGGGCAGCCTGGGTGAGTCCATGCGTGGTAAGGCACCGGTTGTGGTGCCGGCCACCGGCGAGATTATTGGCATTGTGTCGGTGGGCTACAGCCTGAGTCAGGTTGAGGCCACGATTGAGCGTTACAATTTCGTGCTCTACGGTGTTATTGGCGTGATGGTGATGATCAGCATTGTCGCGGCCATTGTTATCGCCGGTCGCTTCAAACAGGCCATCTTCGGACTGGAACCGGAGGAAATCGCCCGATTGTTCCGGGAACGGGACGCCACCCTGCAGTCGGTCCGCGAAGGCATCATTGCCATCAACCGGGATGGCCGGATTACCACCGTAAACCGGACCGCCCTCGATACCCTCGGACTGGAGCCGGAAACGCCCCTCGCCGGCCAGCCGATACTGTCGGTCCTGCCGGAAAGCGACCTGCTGTCGGTACTGGAATCCGGCATTCCCGATTTCGACCGGGAGGTGTGGCTCAGGGGCCGGCAGATGATCGTAAACCGCCTGCCCGTGCGCGAAGGGGATGACATCATTGGCGTTGTCGCCAGTTTCCGGCTGCGGGACGAAGTGGACCAGGTCAGCCGCCAGCTGACCCGTATCCAGCAATACGCCGATACCCTGCGCAGCCAGACCCACGAATACTCCAACAAGTTGCACACCATTGCCGGCCTGATCCAGATTGGCGCCACGGACGAAGCCATGGCGCTGATAGGAAGCGAAGTCAGCGACCACCAGGCACTTCTTCATCTGTTACTGGACGCAGTACCGGACCCGGTTCTGGCCGGCTGCCTGCTGGGCAAATACAACCGGGCCCGGGAAATGGGCCTGTATCTGGAGATCGACCCGGACAGCCAGATGGCCGATATCCCCGAGCAACTGCCCCGGGATCAGCTGGTGAGCGTGCTTGGCAACCTGATCGACAACGCCCTGGAAGCGACCCGGTCGCACACCGGCGAAGGCGGCCGGGTCCAGCTCTCGATGACCGATCTCGGACAGGAACTGATCTTCGAGGTGGAGGACCAGGGCCCCGGCATCCCCGAGGAGGCCCAGCAAAAGATTTTCGAGAAGGGGTTCAGCAGCAAGGAAGGCGATGAACACGGTATCGGCCTGCATCTGGTGCGGCTGTTTCTGAATCGCTGGGGTGGCTCGGTCACCGTCGAGAACCTGCACAACGGCGGAAGCCGCTTTACCCTATACTTACCCAAAACACCGGAAGCGAGGACGACCCGTTGACCCCCATTCGACTTCTGATCATCGAAGATGACCGCAAGATTGCGGAGATTCAGCGACGATTTGTGGAGCGTCTGGACCATGTCGAACTGTGCGGCATCGCCCACACCCTGGCTGATGCCCGGGACCAGATTGATGTGCTGGCACCGGACCTGATCCTGCTGGATGTCTATTTCCCGGACGGCAGCGGGCTGGAACTGCTGCGCGAACTGCGGGCCGCAGACAGCGGCAGCGATGTCATCCTGATTACCGCCGCCAAGGAGGTCGAAACACTCCGCAGCGCCCTGCGCGGTGGCGTCTTCGATTACATTCTCAAACCACTGGTCTTTGAGCGGCTGCAGGAGGCCGTCAACCGGTACCGGGAACATCTGGAGCGGCTGTCCGCTCTGCATCAGGTGGCCCAGAAAGAAGTGGACGCGCTCCTGCCCCGGAGTACCGGCGAAGACACCGCCACTGGCGACGAACGTCTGCCCAAGGGTATTGATGCACTTACCCTCGACAAGATCCGGGATGTCATGGCCGGCGGCGGCCACCGCAGTGCTGAAGAAGTCGGCAGTGCCATTGGCGCCTCCCGCACCACCGCCCGGCGCTATCTGGAATATCTGGTGGGTGCCGGAGAACTGATGGCAGAAGTCACCTACGGTAGTGTCGGGCGCCCTGAGCGGCGATACTGCGCCCATGCCCACTGACAACCAGATGCCGGAGTTTCCCTTGAGATCGCTGACACTTGCCCTGCTGGCCCTGCTTTTCCTGACCGGCTGCCAGGAGTCACCCACCGGCCGCAACCGGCTCGCCCTGGTTCCCGAGGCGGTTATGGCCGACATGGGCCGGGATAGCTTTGAACAGATGAAGCAGCAGAACACGGTGATCAGCCAGCCGGACATTAACCGACAGGTCCAGTGCATCACTCGGGAACTGGTCGCCGCGGCCGACGCCCAGTACCCGGATGCGCCGATGCCGGACTCCTGGGAGGTTTCGGTGTTCGACAACGCAACACCCAACGCCTTTGCCCTGCCCGGGGGCAAGATCGGCGTCCACACCGGTCTGCTCCGGATTGCGGACAACGAGGCGCAGCTGGCGACGGTGATCGGCCATGAAATCGCTCATGTCATGGCCGGCCACGGCAACGAACGCATGACCCAGCAGCTGGGCCTTGAGGCCGGCATGATGCTGGTGGGATTGTTCACCGAAAGTGAAATCGCCGAGGACCAGATCCAGCAGGCCCTGGGCATTGGCGCGCAATTGGGCATCACCCTGCCCTTCAGCCGCGCCCATGAGGAAGAGGCTGATCTGATGGGCCTGAAGATCATGGCGAGGGCCGGTTTCGAGCCGGGCCAGAGTGTTCGTCTCTGGCAGAACATGGCCCGGGCGTCCGGGGCTCAGCCTCTGGAGTTTCTTTCAACCCACCCCAACCACGACAGCCGTATTGAGGCACTCCAAAGCCGCATGGAGGCCGCCAACGAACTCTTTGACCAGGCCCCGCCGGCTAATTGTTAGATCTGATTTCCGGGCGCGCACCGTAAAATTGACTATCATCAATAAGAGCCGCCAGAGAACGATCGAGGCAACTGCCATGGTGGAGCGCTTGCAATGCCCGGAGGGCTTCCGGTTACTGCTGACCCCGAACCATTCCTTGAGCTGGCAAGGCAACATCCGGATCTGGCTGGGCCTTTTGGTCATTTCAGCCATCATTGCCACCGGTTTCAGCCTTGCCGGCGCCTGGGTGATCATCCCTTTTGCCGGTCTGGAGCTTATCGCTCTGGCCTCTGGCATTTACCTGACATCCCGCGACTGCCAACGCCGCGAAGTGCTGACCATAGACGATGCCGACATTCACATCGAAAAAGGCAGGTTGAAAAAGCAGTCGGAATGGACCCTGCCGAAACGCTATGCCCGCGTTCGTCTGGAGGCGCCGAGGCACCCGTTTACGCCCGCAAAACTCTCCCTCACTCACCGCGACACGGATGTGCCTCTCGGGCAGTTCCTGAATATTGACGACACGGCCATTCTCGTTGATCTGCTGGAAGCCCGTGGCGTGGCCATAGAACGCAGAGAGCCCGGTCCGCAGACCGGGCTCTGGTTCTGAGTGCTGTTTCAAGGCTATTTGAGGGGCGGGGTCTGCTTTCGTGCCAGAACGTAATAGACGAGACTCGCCACACCACAGACAATCATGACCCAACCGGCCCCTTCGGCCATCTGGGTATCGCCACTGCCGAGCCCGATCAGCACCACGATCCCGATAATGATGCTGTACAGGGCCGCCGCAAACAGAATGATCAGACTCTTACGTGGCTCATGCTTCACAACCGTTTTCGGATCTTCCATAGTCGGTCCTCCAGTTCGGTCGATGAGCGAGCAGACTGAAAACGCCTGCCTTTTGTGCAACGCTCTGACTCACAGTGTAGGCCATTTTCGGATCCTTCAAGGCGATGCTGCTTAGCCGATAACCCTTACACTGTGTCAGATCAGGTCAGCGGCTACTCGTAACGGGCCACGATCTCTTCGATCTCACCGGCCTTGCGCGCTGCATCCAGCGCCTGCTGGAAATCCTCGACAATGGCAGCATCTGTGTTGGTACTGAAGGCCAGATACATCGGGGTTTCCCGGAACACCAACACCGGCTTCAGACCGGTAATACCATGCTCCTCTTCTGCGACCAGAGGCCCTACCAGACCGTCGGTCACCCACAGATCAGCCTGCCCCAGTGCCAGACGGCGGGCATTCACGTCGCCCGAGACACCCATGACAACATTGAAGCCCTGATCCACCAGGTATCCAGACATGACATCGCCTTTGTACCCGGCAATTCGCAGATCCCTGGCGTCTTCCAGCGAGTCCAGCGTAATGTCAGAATCCGGGGCGGCGAACAGTGTCCATTTGATGGAGGCCAGTGGCCCTACCCACTGGAACTGATCTTCCCGCTGATCGGTCCGGGCGGTGCAGAAAAGGCCATGGTTTTCCCGGCCCTGAACCCAGTCGTAGGCGTAGCTCCAGTCCCGCATTTTCATCACGTAATCGTAATCCACGCGGTCCAGTATGGCCTTCACCATGTCGGTACAGATGCCGGTGATGTCCTCTTCGTTATGGGCAAAGCCCTTCCCGGATTCAGAGGCGTTATAGGGCGGGTAGTTTTCAGTAAAGATGTACAGCCTCTCAGACGCAAAAGCGGCTTGGCCCGAAGCGGACAATGCCAGCGCCATCACGCCGTATTTAACGCCTTTGAGCAGCTTTGAAGAGACCGATACAGGTTCAGTGGGCATTCTCTTGTCCTTTTCGACGGTTCAGATGGAGTGAAGATCGAGCGTCTGGATTCAGTTTTCCGGCTGCCAATGGCTGCAACATGGTTGCAAAAGCGACAGTTTGGTAATAAATGCCAGCAAATATGGTTGATTCTGCCAGTCAGGCCCATGATTACGCGTCCCGAGCGAAAAGTCAGTGACAAAACGTATCCGGAAAAGGCCCGAGGTGTGACTACAGAGATAGTCGGAGAGATGGCCTGAGAGGCACTCAGAGTGCGCCGGGAATGCCGCTGCTGCCGTCACCGGCTGCCGTGGTGCTGACGACTCTTGCTCCGATAACCTTCAGGCTGCCGCCGGCGCAAGTGACATTCAGTGGAGTTCTGGAAACCACATCGCCATCGGCTGTCACGGTTTTCGGTTTGCCGGTCAGCACGGAACAGTGCTGACCTTTCATGTGGACCATGGTGCTGGTGCGTTTCGGTGCCTGCCTGTTAAGCCGAACCATCAGAAAGGTGAACAGTAGCTGAAGCAATGGCCGCGGCCTGACCGCAATGACATCCAGCTGGCCATCGTTGGCGGACGCTTCGGGAATTTCATTGCCGCCGCCAAAGTAAGCACCGCTGGCCACGGCAACAGAAAGCCACCGGCCTGAAACCACGGCTTTTTCACAGCGAATGGTTGCCCGAAAGCCACGTTTGGCATTCAGCCGGCGCAGCAACTTCACCACATAACTGAAGCGTCCGAACACTTTTTTGCCAGTGCCTCCGGACTCACGGGCGGGCAATGTGCCAATGCCCACGTGGGCCACATTCAGGAAAATGCCACCATCATACTCCGCCACATCCACCTGTTGGGTCGCCCCCCCGGCAATCAACTCACACAACGGCCCCGGCTCTGCCGGAAGATCGAGATTGCGGGCGAAATCGTTGGCGGTACCGGAAGGCAGGATCGCCAGGATGGCGCCCTTATCCCGGCACAGGCGGGCCCCCATATTCACCGAACCATCGCCGCCGGCGACAATAACCGTGTCCTCTGCCCGGACACTTTCCGCCCAGCCCGTCTCATCGAAACTGCAGCACTCGGGATTCCGGATGCCGGCGTCCGCCAGATGCTCCTGCCAGAACTCACGGCCCCGTTCGCCATCACCTGCTTTCGGGTTGCAGACCAGCCAGTAGGTCATCGCTGCGGCCTCTCCTGTCGGTACTTGACTCCGGCTCCGGAGTGGGTTGCCATAGCCATTCCCTCACAATAACAAACTGCAAGGCAAGTGCTATGGATTTTGTCAGAACCCCGGAAAAGCGTTTTGAACGCCTGCTGGACTATCCCTTCGAGCCGCACTACGCAGACCTTAACGGCCTGCGCATGCATTACGTGGATGAAGGGCCCGCCGACGCCAGCCCGGTCCTCATGATGCACGGAGAACCATCCTGGTCTTACCTGTACCGGCACATGATTCCCGTGTGTGCAGCAGCGGGCCATCGGGTGATTGCTCCGGATCTGATCGGTTTCGGTAAATCCGACAAACCCACCAACATCGACGACTACTCCTACCAACAGCACATGGACTGGATGCAGGCGTTTATTGATCAGCTGGAGCTGACCGACATTACCCTGGTCTGCCAGGACTGGGGTTCCCTGCTGGGTCTCAGACTGGCGGCCGAAAATCCGGACCGTTTCCGGGCCATCGTGGTCGGCAACGGAATGCTGCCCACCGGAGACCAGAAAGCGCCGGCGGCGTTCAAAGTCTGGAAGAATTTTGCCCTTTACAGCCCGTGGTTCCCCATTGCCCGGATTATCAACACCGGCTCCTTCCGCAAACTGGGTCCTGATGAGCTTCGGGCCTACGACGCGCCTTTTCCGGGCAAGAAGTTCAAGGCCGGTGCCCGCGCCTTTCCGCGCTTGGTGCCAATGCATCCCGAGGACCCCGCGAGCGAGGCAAACCGTAACGCCTGGAAGGTCCTGGAACGCTGGGAAAAACCGTTTCTAACCACTTTCAGCAATGGCGATCCGATTACCCGCGGCGGTGATGCGTACATGCAGAAACGCATTCCGGGCGCCAAAGACCAGCCCCATGTGACACTTAAAGGTGGACATTTCCTGCAGGAAGACTCGCCGGTCGCGTTTGCCGGGGCGGTCAACAAGCTGCTTGCCAGCCTGAGCTGACAGCGCCTTTTCAGTTCTGGCCAGCCGGCACCCGCGGCCGGTAATGCCAGGACGACCAGCTATACAGGCCAAGGGCGATCCAGATTACCGCAAAGCTGGCCAACTGGACTTCGCTCAGCGGTTCCCCGAATACCAGCAGGGCAATCAGGAACTGTAAACTCGGGTTGATATACATCAGGAAGCCGATGGTCGCCAGCCTCAGGCGACGGGCGGCGCCGGCAAACAGCAGCAGCGGTATGGCCGTGACCATGCCGCTGGCCATCAGCAGGGCGCCAATATAGGCACTGTCGCCAAAGTGGGAGCTGCCCTCACCCACCAGCCAGCCGAAGGTCAGCAGACCCACCGGCAACAACAGCATGGTTTCCACGAACAGCCCGGACAGACCATCCAGCACCACCTGCTTCCGAACCAGCCCGTAAGTGCCGAAGCTACAGGCCAGCACCAGCGAAATCCATGGTAGCTCGCCCAGGAGCACCAACTGGATCAGGATACCAATACCCGCAAGAATCACTGCCGCCATCTGCCATGGCCCCATGCGCTCACGGAGCACCAACATGCCCAGTGCGACATTGACCAGAGGGGTCAGGAAATAGCCGAGACTGGCCTGCAGCACATGCCGGGTTTCCACCGCATAAATATAGACACCCCAGTTAATGGCAATGAGCAAGGCGCAGGCCAGCACCCGCCAGAGCTGGGCAGGATTGCCGAGGGCCGCCCTGACTGCCGGCCAGCGCCGCAACCCACTGATGACCAGGGCAAGGAAGACACAGGACCAGATTATCCGGTGAATCAGAATTTCGAACGCCGGCACGCCTTCGAACAGCGCAAAGAAGAGCGGAAAGCAGCCCCAGATGGTATAGGCACTAAGGCCATACCAGACGCCTTTGGTCACTTCTGTCATCTGCTTCCCGTCCCTGACGATCCCGGTTAAGCCGGTTTTTTCTGGGTGACAACCAGAGCCACACCGACAATTGCAATCAGGCCACCTGTCATGGCCAACCCGCCGAGGCGCTCATCAAACAGCAGGTAGGCTTCCAGAGCGGTGACCGGTGGCACCAGGTAGAACAGGCTGGCCACCTGCGACGCCGCTCCCTGTCGGATCAGCCACATCAGCAGCAGGACCGCGCCGATGGATAAACCGATTACGAGCCAGGCCATGGACAGCTGAAGTTGCAGGCTCCACTCGACCTCCCGGGTTTCCAGGGCGAAAGCACCCAGTGCAAACAAGGCGGCCGCCGCCGCAAACTGAATCAGCGAGCCAGCAACCAGATCTGCACCGGTGCCGTAGCGTTTCTGGTAGACGGTGCCCATTGATATGCCGGCAAGGGCAAACACTGCCCAGAGCAGGCTCGAGGCAGAGAAGCCAGAGGCCTGGCTGCTGACTCCAAATTTCTCAAGAAGCACCAGGGCCACACCCACCAGGCCCAACGCAAGCCCGACCCACTGCCGGACGCTGACCGCTTCCTTGAGAATCACCACGGCCGCCGCCGCCGTTACCAGGGGTTGCAGACCGACGATCAGGGAAACAATGCCGGAGGCCATTCCGTCCTGGATCGCGTAATACACCCCGCCCAGGTAGCAGCCGTGCACCAGCAACCCGGTAACCGCAAGATGACCGGCGCTGCGCCAACCCGGCCAGCGGGTTTTCATGACCCAGGCCAGGCCCGCAAGCAACACCAGGGTCAACAGCATGCGGATCAGCAACAGCGTAAACGGCTCGGCAAATGGCAGACCGTATTTGGCGCCGATAAAACCGGTACTCCACAGCCACACGAACAGTGCCGGCACAAAAAACGAGTAGAACAGTGGGGGCATGAAACTCAACCGCATTCGATGTATTTGTCAATCAGCTTACTTTATAAGTTAGCAGGCAAACAAAACAGATACAGAAAACCGGTTTCACGACCAACACAGTTTGTCAGGAGCCGGTAACGGGGAGTCTCACCTCGATATCGGGCTCATCGTTATGCCAGCGTCCCTGCCAGGTTACTTCCGGCGCCTCGCCCGGCCGTGGCTCAATGGTTATGGAAATGCTGCCGAAGCTGGTTGGCGCGGGACCAAAACGGATAGGTTTGTCCTGCTCGAGCCAACGCGGGGGAATGCCGGCACAGAGAATCAGACGTTCCCCCTCCTCACGCACGAAACAGTTTCGGACCATGAGTACCCACTCGGCCGATGCCCAGACATGATGACCATCCCCCATGCAGCCGCCGCCGGTTGCCGGATGGATGGCTTCAGGCCACTGACCGGTCGGCGATGCCAGCCCGGCAACCACATCCACCAGTCCCAGGAACCGGGGGTCACCGGCCCGCAGGAGTACCTGTGCTACATGCAGGGTCAGGTAGGCATTCAGGCCCGAGTGAATCATGTCCTGGTAAAAGGCGCCTTTTACAAAGCACTTCTCGAGCAGAAATTCGACGCAGTCCAGCAACCTGGGATCGTCGGGTTCACACAACTGGGTGGGATACCCCATGGCCAGCGAACCGATGGCACCGGCGTCCAGTCGGCGGTAGGGGGAGGCGGGCATCCCGGGCCGCTTCAGACGCTCTGCACAGGTGGCCAGACTGCGGTCAACGGTCTGGGCAAATTCCCGGGCACAGGCGCCAAAGTGCTCGCCGGTCTCACGGGCAACGGGCCGCAGCAGCACGTCAGCGGCCTTAAGACCGGCGATTCCCCAGAAATCATCCCAGTAATAATAGTCATTGGGTCCCAGGTGTTCGGCACTGAAGCCGGCGGGCAACAGGCCGGCGTGGGGCTTGTCCAGGGTATCGCTCAAACGTTTTTTCGGAATCCAGCTGGCGCCTTTTCGCACCGGATCGAGCCATTCCCGGTCTAGCGGGCGACCGGTGAGTTCGTGGAAACGACGGAGAATCCACAGCACCTCACCGTTGGCGTCCCACTCCCCCTCCTGGGACCGGAAATAGCCGTTTTTCAGCTGCCGGTTCGGAAACTGGTACAGGGCCCGTTCGGCTCGGTCGGTCAGTCCGGCGCAGAGCAAGGCATGGATGATGAACGCAGCATCGCGAAACCAGAACCGCTTGTAGGTATAGGGTCCGGGGTAAACATCCTCCGGAGAATGCAGCACCAGTGAATGGAGGGCGGCCTGATAGAGAAACTGCCAGGTTTCGTCAGGGCACTCCAGCCGGGCATGGCCTTCAAGGGCGCTGGCCCAGCCATCAGGACGGATGGCCGGCGCCGACTCATCCTTCAGCGGAATCCGGACCGTAAGTTCCGAGTCCTCCCCGGCCTGAACCCTGAACAGGGCCGCCGCCGTCACCATACCGACATCGCACTGGCCCTGGCTCTGGTCTTCCTTGTCCTGCAGGTGAATGTGAACGTCACCCTGGCGATAGTCCGACACGTGATGG
>Ga0208300_100104_pt1 | contig 92902 bp, 87 predicted proteins | sample 23_taG_FD_184096 | JGI IMG/M metagenome (GOLD analysis project Ga0208300, IMG submission 184096) | Marine viral communities from Cariaco Basin, Caribbean Sea - 23_WHOI_OMZ (SPAdes) (version 2) | ecosystem: Environmental > Aquatic > Marine > Oceanic | place: Caribbean Sea: Cariaco Basin...
CGACGAAAACTACGCACTAGCAGCGTAAGCTGCTAGTCGTCCTGACCGGGTCGCCCGTAGCCCGGAAGCAACATCTCAGGACGTCATCGCTTACGGGATGCTCCGTTATCCAGAGTTCACTGGCTAGCGGCTAAGATTTAAAGAACTCGGTTCCTGCACCCTGGCTCTCGGGTCGCTCGAACTTAAATCAATAGAGAGACGCTAAACATGTAGACCTCAAGGCTGAGTACTGGCGGACGCGGGTTCAATTCCCGCCGTCTCCACCAACCAACCGAAAAGCCCCTGATTTTAGGGGCTTTTTTCGTTCTACACCGTCCGGAATATCCACCACCAAAGCACCCCCGTCACGCCCCGGCCAGCTTAAGCACCCGCTCCAACATCGGGTCCTTGCCCTCCTCTCGCCCCTTCCGGCCAAGGTAATACAGGCGGATATGGGGCGGGATACCGACATCTTCATACAACTCGCCGTCGTAGGCCCGGTAGATCTCGTTGGATAAGGTCAGGTGCCAGCCATTAGGCAGGTGGCGCTCAAGGGTATCGGAGAGGATGCCATGGGTGGGCTCGCCAATCAGGGTGAGGCGGGGATGTTGCAGCAACGAGAGCACAAAGATTTCTGCAGCACTGGCCGTCAACTCGCTGGTCAGCACAAACAGGTTGCCACGGAACGTCCTGCTGGCAGGCGCGACATGGATGCTCTGTTTACCGGTGAAGCCGTTGCCATGGCGGGCTGCCTTGGTGAAAGCCAGCCGCTTGCGATCCATCAGGTAGGCGGCAAACCGCAGCGCGACACCATCATAGCCGCCGCCGTTGCCGCGGAGGTCCACCACCAGATTGGGAAGCTCGCCAATATCGGTGAGCACCTTTTGCATTATACCGTCCACGGCGTTCAGGTCTGCCGCTGGCTGGCCGGTCTTGCCACTCTGGCCAGCCATGGCGCGGATATTGAGGTAGCCGATGGCCTCGTTGAGCCGCCCCCACTCCACCAGCCGGTTGCCGCCATGGCTTACGCCATTCGCCAGATATTCCTCATGGATGACATCGTGCAGCCATTCTTTCAGGTCGCCCAGATAACTGGTGAGTTCCCGGTCATCACGGGCGTCTTCCAGCTCCCGGGTCAGCCGCTGGTATAGCGCGGGGTGGGCACCGGCGCTGTAGTGGCCCGAAGGTGTGTGCAGGCGTATATGGCCGTCCTTCAGTGGCCGCAGCATGGCCGCCATGGTGGCAAACAGGGTTTCTCGTGAGCTGCCCGCGTGAATTTGCGGGCGATAGGTGCGGTACACCTCATCCCAGGCCACGCCTTTGAGTTCAAACAGGGCATACTGCTCGGCGAAGGTTCGCCAAAAGATCTCGAAGTTGTACTCCGGGTCCTTGGGGTCATGCTTGAGGGTTTCGGAGGCACTCGTTGGTAATGCTTTCAGGCGCCGAAAGCCAATACGTGCCACGCCACTGACACGGTGAGCACTGAATGCCTGTCCGCCAGGGGAGACCTCAAGGTCTTCGTAATAATGACTGAGTTCCTCAAGGCTGCCCGCATAAAGCTTCCGGCAACTGATGGCGGTTTCCTCAAACAAGGTATACCGGTCACTCTCGATCCGCAGTACCTTGCCATAACCTTGCGAGCGCCAGACACCCTGAAGGTTTTCGAAAACCGGGGCAGACGTGGCACGATTGCGCCGCTGGCTTAGCTTCATAGAGCACTCCAGGCCCGTTTGTGCGACGCTTGCAAGCATGGGCCCTGCGCCCGGGCATCGTAGGATCCTTACCAATAATTAGAGTAGTCAGTTCAACACTAAAAGGTAAGTAAACACCAACTTAAGGGAGACTCGCGAATGTCGATACTGATTACGGGTGCCAACCGTGGCATTGGCAGCGCACTGGCCACGGAGTGGCAAAGTGCAGGAGCCGAAGTTATTCCGACGGCCCGGAACTCCCCTGGCATGGAGCCGCTGGATGTCGCCGACCCGACCAGCATCAAGGCGCTGGCCCAACGGCTTGAGGGCCGTCCAATCTCCACCTTGATCTGCAATGCCGGTGTTTCTCTGGATAAATTCGATGATCTGGAAACGGGATATGCTCCGCAACTCTGGGCCCAGTCGTTTGCCGTCAATGTAACCGGTGTCTTTCTGGTGGTTCAGGCTTTGCTCCCCAACCTGCGAGCCAGCAGGGACGCCGGCGAAGCTCCAAAAATTGCGATCATTGCCAGCCAGATGGGTTCACAGAGTACCCCGGCGGGTAACCGGTTTATTTACAGGTCTTCCAAGGCCGCGGCCATAAATCTCGGGCGCAATCTGGCGGTGAGCCTTGAGAGGGAAGGTATAGCGGTGGGTATCTACCATCCGGGCTGGGTTGCGACAGACATGGGAGGCGATTCAGCAGATCTGACGTTGGAAGAAGCCGTGCCGGGCCTTCGCAATCAGATTGACAAGCTCACGATATCCGGGACCGGGTGCTTTAAATCCTGGGACGGGTCTGACTGTGCATTCTGAGTATCAGAAGGATTCTGTCACCATTTGAAACAAACCTCCTGAATTCCGTTTCACCATAAAGCTGCTACTATTGCTACAGAACTTTAGTCCCTGGGCTATGCAGCCTTCGGCAAGCGCCACACTGAACCACCTCCCTGAAAAAGCTCCTGCCGCCGGGGGCTTTTGTATTTGAAAGGATCCGGCTTTATGTCCAGCAAAGCGAAACAGCCCCAGAAACTTCTGCTGTTCCGGCTTTCCGGCGAACGTCTGTTTGGAATCGGAACCCTGAAGATCCGCGAAATTCTGCCTTTCATGCGGCTGACCAAACTGCCTCACAGCCATCATGCGGTGATCGGCACTGCCACCTTCCGGGGTTCCGCCGTTCCAGTGATTGATATGGCAGCCGCGGTGGGCTATCCGCCGCTGAACCGGGAGGAGCAGCAAAAGGCCTCCATTATTGTCACGGATATCCAGCGCCAGGAGATCGGTTTCCTGGTGCGCAGCGTTCAGCAGATTATCGAAACCAACTGGAAATCGGTGATGCCGCCGCCCAGGGCCCTGGGCAGCAAGGCCTTTATCACCGGCCTGCTGGACCTGGACGGCGACATCATTCAACTGCTGGACGTGGAATTGCTGCTGGCGAAGGTGTATCCGGAATCACTGGACACCCAGGATGTGATGCTGACGGATGTTCAGAGCGAGACTCTCAAATCCCTGAACATCCTCATGGTGGACGATTCCCAGGTGGCCCGTAAGCAGCTCTCGGATGTGCTGGACAGCAAGGACATCCCCTATCAGGTGACGTCCAATGGCGATGATGCCCTGCAGATCCTGTTGCGGGACCACGAACTGGGACGGCCCACGGACATTCTGGTGAGCGATATCGAGATGCCGGGGCTGGATGGTTATGAGCTGGCGTTCAATGTCCGGGACAATTCAGCCCTGAAGCAACCCTATATCATCCTGCACACGTCATTGAACAGTGAGATGAGCCTGAGTTATGCCAATCAGGTTGGCGCCAACGAGGCGCTGACCAAGTTCGATGCAGAGGAGCTGCTTCAGGCGATGTTGCGGGGAGCGGAGCGGGCCCGGTGAGCCCTGAACTCCGCAATAAAACTCAACCACTTACAGCCTGCAGGTCATCTCCGCCAACTCCTCGTCAAAGACCCGGCGGTTTTCGCTGTAATCCACCGGTACTTCCACCAGGTGAACGCCGCCTGCCGCAAGGGCGCCTTCCAGCGTGGGCCGCAGCGCTTCTGTCCGGGTTATGCGATGCCCTTCAGCACCGTAGGATTGGGCGTAGGTGACAAAGTCCGGATTTCCATAGTCCAGACCAAACCCGGTGAAGCCTTCCTGCTCCTGCTTCCATTTGATCATGCCGTAGGCGCCGTCATTGATGATCAGCACCACCAGATTGAGCTTGAGGCGCACGGCGGTTTCCAGCTCCTGGCTGTTCATCATGAATCCGCCATCTCCGCAAATGGCCATTACCTTGAGGTCCGGATACAGCATGGAGGCCATCATGCCGCTGGGCAGGCCGGCGCCCATGGAGGCCAGGGCGTTATCGAGCAAAACGGTGTTGTTGTCGTAGGCGGGATAATTGCGGGCAAACCAGAGTTTGTACATGCCATTGTCCAGCGCAATGATGCCATTGTCAGGCATTACCTGCCGCACATCATGCACAATCCTCTGGGGAATCACCGGGAAGCGACCGTCCTCGGCCCGCGCCTGCACGTGGGCATCCACCGCCCGCTTTATTTCCATCAGGGAGGTGAAATCGTGATTGGCACACTGGCCACAATTCCCGGCCATGTATTCCACGCTGTTGGCGATATCGCCCACCACCTCATGATGAGGGAAATAGACAGGGTCCACATCGGCGCCGCTGAAATTCACATGAATCACTTTTTTGCCACCAGGGGTCATGAAAAACGGCGGTTTTTCCACCACATCATGGCCCACATTGATCACCAGATCGGCGCGGTCGATGGCGCAATGCACAAAATCGCCGGCAGAGAGCGCGGCATTGCCGAGATAACGGGGATGCCGCTCATCAATCACACCTTTACCCATTTGCGTGGTAAAGAACGGGATGCGGGTTGCATTCACCAGGTGAAGCAGTGCCTCGGACACTCGCTTCCGGTTGGCACCGGCGCCGATCATGATCACCGGGTGCCGGGCCTCGCGCAGCATGTCGCAGGCCATCTCCAGGCTCTTCTTGCTGGCGGAGGGCCGGCGGGCATCGCTGGGCAGGAAAATGTGGGTATCGGGTGCCGGCTTCTCGGCGGCGATATCTTCCGGCAACTCAAGATGCACGGCTCCCGGGCGCTCTTCCGAGGCCAGCCGAAAGGCCTCCCGCACCTTGGCGGGTATGGTATTGGCGTTGCTGATCTGCCGGGTATATTTGGTCAGCGGCCGCATCAGGTCCACCACATCCAGAATCTGGAACAGGCCCTGCTTCGACGACTTGATCGGCTTCTGGCCGGAGATCATCATCATCGGCATGGCGCCCAACTGCGCGTAGGCCGCGGCGGTAACGAGATTGGTGGCACCCGGCCCAAGCGTAGAGAGGCAGACACCGACCCGGCCCGTCAGCCGCCCGTAGGTGGCCGCCATAAAACCGGCCGCCTGTTCATGGCGATTGAGCACCAGTTGGATACTGGAGGTCCTCAGGGCTTCGAGGAACGCAAGGTTTTCCTCACCAGGCACCGCGAAAATGTATTTGACGCCTTCATTTTCCAGCGCCCGGATAAACAGCTCGGCTCCGTTACGGGCCGGATGTTGCTCGTTGACCATGCACTTCCTCTCGATCATAAGTTCCAGGCGATCAGCAGATTTCGGGATCATTCGGTTCTGGGTGGCTCCGCCTGGAGGGCATGGGCATCCGCGGGCACCCGGTCTGCACCCCAACTGCGATACACGCCCTCTATTACGCGGCGAAGCTCATCATCGCTCACTCCTGCCGGCTCACCCCGTTCCAGGGGATCGTAGTGAAAGATGTAAAGCCGTGAAGTGAACATTTCAAAGGGCAGTGACGATTCACCGAAGCGCTCGCCGCAACCGGAGGTACTCACCTGCACTCCGTCGCCCCAGTTCTGACCGCTGTCGTTGTTGGGGTTGAAGAAATATACCCGCATCTCGCCTTCCGGGTCCAGCGCCACCCGAAGAACGGTAATGGCGTGCCAGCCAATGAACCGGGCGGCACTGTCGGTAACCGCAATGCCCGCTGGCTGCGGGTGTATCAGCGGCTGATTGCCATTGTAGTAGGGGTGGTAACTGGCGTAAAAATGCCGGATAAACCCCTCCAGGTCAGTGAGCTTGCCGGTTGCCACATCCACATTGATGGCAAACCCGCGCCCGGCGGACCAGCCGTGGAATTCAGGGTTCACCCATTTATGGGGATCGCCTTCACGGCCGACGCATAACCGGCCCATCTCAGCGTAGATCCGGTCCAGATGTGGCACCACCACAAGAGAGACCGGATCAAGGTCCAGAGTTACTGCCGAAGCCACACCGCCCGCACTTCGGGCAGAGGACACCGGCTGCCCCTCAAAATGCATGACGATTTCATTGTCCCGGGCTGCCCAGGCGACCATCTGCAACAGATAATCCGGATCATTATAGGCCCACATGGACAGGGCACGGGCAGACTGGCAGGTAGGGTTATTACCCTGCCCCACGCCCAGAGGCTGCCCCAGCATGTTCAGCACGCCCTGTATCAGCCAGGCGGCGGGCTGGGGCTGGTAGCCATAGGCAAACTGCAGGCGCTCCCGGGCCTCGGGGCAAACCGACAACCGCACCTGGCGCCAGAGCGCCGGCGCCACCGGAGGCTGGTACAGAGTACCCCGCTCCAGAAGCAGGGCCAGGCCGTAAAGGCCCTGAGCTGTCTCGGGAAAAATGGATTCCTCAACCAGGGTGTGTACCAGTTCACTATAGCAAAGCAGGCAGTCCCGCCCGGTGCTTGAAAGCCCCAGAGCATCACTCAGAAGCGAATTCTGATCTTCGAGAATAAAGCGAACAAAACAGGCGTGGTAAGGCGACACCAGGCCGGTATCGTGCATGGATCGGGCAAAACCGGTGGCTTCGTTCTGCAACGCAGCGCTGTCCATGGATTCCAGCCGTTGCTGGTATACCGCCGTGCCCGGGTCCTCGCTACAGGCCCGTGTCGGCCCGTACAGGCTGGAAATCAGCCGGTCGGCACCGCGGCCGGCACTGCCCAGGTCAGCATCCGGATCTGCCCGGCAGATTGCGATCTGGGTGATCATCCGGCGCACGTCACTCACACGGATCGGCCGTTGCTCGAGAATGCGCCAGATCTCCTCAATCAGACTATCGATGACGTGTTCATAGCCGATATGACTGGCCACATACTGAACCAGGGACTGGCTGATCAGCGCCAGTTTACCCTGCTCCCGCTCCGCCTCGCCGGTCATCCCGAACAGCAGTCCCAGATTGATAGCCAACACCTGGGTCAGGTAATGATGGGCCTGCTCCGCCGAAACGCTCGGATGCAGGTAGCTGCCCCGGGCCACCAATAACAGACGGAGCTCACTGAAGGCTTCAATCACCACGGTGTCGGCATTCTGGCTCTGCAGCGAGAAGGTGGTGAGTGAAGGCAGAAGGGTGGCGGGATCGGCCCAGTCGGTGCCGTCAAACACACCGGCCTCTTCAAGCCGCTGTGCTCGCGCCTCGATGGCCTGACATCCGTCCGGCTGCAAAAGCACACGCCGGGCAATATCAAACAGTTTGGGAAGTTTGCCGGCCTTTGCAAAAGGCCGGCTCTCTTCCATCGCCACAATGGAGTCGTCCAGTTTTTGCACCAGCTTGTCAAAGTTGACCACTGGTGCATGACTGACCGGTTGATTTTCACTCAAACGAGATTCCTCAGGGCCTGCATCAAACCCATTTCATTAATGCATGCCTCGATTATACATAGAAATCGAGTTCTTCCTGATGTTTGAGCAGATCCCGCATGACGTAGGGATCTTCACCGAAGAAGTAAACCAGCCCCCAGTGGGTACCGAATGCGGTGCGCTTGGTGACCGTCTCTTCCATCGGCGGTGTCAGTTCATGGGATTCAAAGTACTCGTGATTCTCGGTTTCTTCCGGAATCTCGAGGCGGCTGACCACGCGGCGACGCGGGTAAACACCGAAACAGCCGGCGTAACCTTTGGCATCCACCACTTCTTTCGGGAAGAACGCGGCGATTTCCTCTTCGGTGGTTTTCGGATCGAACGCCAGGATCATGCCCTGGTAGGCGTTGAAACCGTAGGCCCGTTCCAGCAGCTCGAAGACCTTGAAGCCAGGCGGCCGGTACGCCACCTCACCAAAGTACATGGTGCCATCGCTGGTCACGAAATACTCCGGATGGACAAAGCCGAATTCAATATCAAAAGTCTTGATCAGCTTTTCGATCTCAGCGGTAATCTGGGCACGGTATTTTTCCAGGTCCGGCGTGGCTGGCACGAATACCGAATAACCAAGAGTGACGTACTCGGAAATGTTCAGGAAGCGGATCTTTCCGTTGTGGATCCAGGCCTCGACAGCGAACTCCCAGCCATCCAGGTGGGACTCCATCAGTACCGGAAATTCCTCATCAGGAATGGTATCCACCTCATCCGGGGTACGAATCACCCGATGCCCCAGGCAGCCGGCCTTGTCGAAGGCCTTGAGGTGAATGGGGTCGTTCGGATCCCCGTCCAGTTTCAGCAGGGTCTGGTTCACCCGCTTCAGGAAGCGGATGACGTCATCATGGTCATGGGCTTCTTCAAAAATACCCACCCGGATACCGCCCAGCTGGGCGCGGCGTTTCATCAGTGCCTTGTCGCGCAGCAACATGGCCTGGCCAAAGAGCCTTGGATTGCCCATCAGCACCGAGTTGATGGCTCCGGCCCACTCTACGGTCTCTTCAAACAGGGGGATGGCAACGTCCACTCCCTTGTCCTGGAGGATATGGGCAATCTCGACGGAACGGTCATTCAGGCGTTCGAAGTTCCAGGGCACGTAAGGAATATCGTGCTCTGTGCAGTAGGCCTCGGCCCAGTCGGGCGCGACGACCACATAGCGGCGGTCGAACTTGTCAGCCGCTTCAATGGCATTCAGGCTCCAGCCCAACAGCGCGATATACCCTTTCTCAGGATTGTAGTTTTGCTCGGTCATAGGCTCACTCCTTTACTCAGGGTTTGCCTTATAACCCTACGCGGACAGCACAAAATCGCAAATTTTGTGCCCTACTTAACCCAAAAAAGCACTGTGACTGCCTGGAGCGAATCCAGCAACCACAGTGCTTTCCGGTTTCTTAGATCGTTTGGGAATATCAGCCCAGTTTCAGGGTAGACAGGGCCCGCTCCCGGACTTTGGTCAGCAGCGCTTCATCATTCACCAGGGACTGGCCATAGGACGGCACCAGTTCCTTCATGCGCCCCTGCCACTGCGGAGTCCTGATCTTATCCGGGAAGCAACGCTCGATAACGTTGATCATCGCATTGGCCGCCGTGGACGCTCCGGGCGAGGCTCCCAGCAACGCTGCCAGGGTGCCGTCTTTGGCCGCCACTATTTCGGTGCCGAATTCCAGCTTGCCGCCACCACCATCAATCTGCTTGATAATCTGTACCCGCTGGCCGGCCATCCGAAGCTGCCAGTCTTCCTCTTTCGCTTCCGGGAAGAAATTGCGCAGCGATTCAACCCGGTCCGGGTGCGACTGGAACACCTCACCAATAAGGTAGCGGGTCAGGTCCATATTGCTCTTGCTGACCGAGAGCATTGGCCTCAGATTGGTGGGTTTCACCGAACCGAACAGGTCAAAGATGGAGCCCTGCTTGAGGAACCGGGTGGTAAAGCCCGCAAACGGTCCGAACAGCAATGCCGGCTCACCGTTGATGATACGGGTATCCAGGTGCGGCACGGACATCGGGGGCGCCCCGATTGGTGCCTTGCCGTAAACCTTGGAGTGATGCTGCTCAACGATGTCCGGCTTGCGACATACCAGCCACTGACCACTGACCGGGAAACCGCCGTAGCCAAGGGCTTCATCAATGCCGGATTTCTGCAGCAGCGGCAGGGCACCACCACCGGCGCCCAGAAACACAAAGCCGGTCTCCAGCTTGATCAGCTCTCCGGTTTTCTGGTTTTTGACACGCACTTTCCAGCGGCCGTTATCACGCTGGTCGATGTAATGCACGGGGCAGTTGGTCATCAGCTCGAAGTTCGGCTGGGTTTCCAGCCACTTGACCATACTGCGGGTGAGTGAACCAAAATCCACGTCCGAGCCGTGCCTGATCCGGGTGGCAGCCACGCGCTGCATCGGATCCCGGCTCTTGACCACCAGGGGCATCCACTCTTCCAGATCCTTCGGGGACTCGGTGTATTCCATTTCACGGAACAGGTGGTGAGCACTCAGACGCTCGAACCGGCGTTTCAGGAAGGCAACGTCTTTCTCACCCCAGACAAAACTCTGGTGCGGCGTACGATTAATAAAGCTGGTGGGCTCTGGCAGAATGCCCTGCTCAACCAGATACGACCAGAGCTGCAGCGACACCTCGAACTGGGCATTGATCTGCAGGGCGCGTTCGATGGCCACATCGCCATCGTCGGTTTCGGGCGTGTAGTTGAGCTCGCAGTAGCCGGCGTGGCCGGTGCCTGCGTTGTTCCATCCGTCCGTGCTTTCATGGGCAACGTGGTCGAGACGCTCCACCATGACGATGTCCAGGGACGGATCCAGCTGCCTGAGCATCATGCCGAGAGTGGCGCTCATGACGCCACCGCCGACCAGCACTACGTCTGCCTGTCTAACGGCCATTGGTTTTCACCCTAGCTAGTGTTGAGCTTTTTTGCCCCCTCACGATCAGCAAGAAGGCCTGTCGGAAGCCGGCCCGGCGCAAGGTATAAGAGCGCCGCCGTCTGCTTCCGGTCTGAATGTGTGCGCGATTATCCCGATTTTCGCCGAAATAATAAATTGCGATTGTCAATCGATGCGCTTTTCAGGCTATCGCCGATGGTTCAGAGGCTGTATGTCCCACTTACGAACAGTGGTTTGCTACGGGTCAAAGGTCTAAAATCCGGCCGCGTAATCTGTCTGGCCGGCTCCGGCCTTTATTCTGAAAACCAGGACGGGATTTCCCATGTCTGCCCTTGAAGCGATTCTGATTATTTTCGCAGTTCTGGCGCTGTTGGGCGTCATCTTTGAAGAAGCCATCCACATCAATAAGGCCAAGGTTACACTGTTCTTTGGCACCATGAGCTGGGTGGTTCTGTTTCTGTTCAGCGATAACGCCGAACAGACCTCAGCCATCTCCGCAGGACTCTCAGAGAGCATTGCCGAAATCGCGGGGCTCTGGCTGTTTCTTGTTGCAGCCATGACATTCGTCGCTTACCTGAACAAGAAGGGTATGATCGAAAACGTGATTTACCTGATCATGCCGAAGCAGGTGAGCGAACGGCGGCTACTGTTCCTGACCGGCCTTTTCTGCTTCATTTTCTCCTCTTTGGCAGACAATATCACCGCCACTTTAGTCTCATGCTCACTGATTCTTTCCCTGGATCTTGAGCTGAAAAAGCGAATCCAGTTCGTCACCCTGGTGGTTTTCGCAGTCAACTCCGGAGGCGTATCACTGATCACCGGGGACGTCACTACGTTGATGATTTTCCTGGCGGACAAGGTGGAAATACTGACCTTGCTGACGCTGGCCATCCCGGCCTCGATCACGGTTTTCATCCTTGCCCTGTTCCTTTCAGGAGGACTGACAGGAACAGTCACACTTCGCTCCAACACCACCCCGGTCCGGCCCGTGGACGCCATCATCAGCGGCCTGTTTTTGTTAACAATCCTGTGCACCATTGTCGGCAATGCCCTGTTCAGCATTCCGCCGGTTCTGACCTTCCTGTTTGGCCTCTCGATCATGTTTCTGGTGTCGCGATTGATGAGCGATGACTCCGACCTGGACCCGATTCTGGAATACATCCGTATTATCGAATTCGAGACCTTGCTGTTCTTCCTGGGCATCCTGCTGCTGGTGGGCATGCTCAAGGAGATTCATGCGCTCGATTCCCTGGTGGCCATATACGACATTCTGCCACCACTGTACGCCAACTACCTGATGGGCATTTTCTCGGCGGTCATCGATAACGTACCGCTGACCGCAGCACTGCTGAAGGCGGGCATCAACATGAGCCCCGGCGAGTGGATGGGGCTGACCTACGCGGTCGGCGTGGGCGGCTCATTGCTGGTGATCGGTTCGGCCGCCGGGATTGTTGCCATGAGCAAGATTCCGGGGCTGACCTTTGCGGCCTACATGCGGTATCTTGCACATCTTCTCGCAGCTTACACCCTAGGTTATACAGGGGTTTACATGCTTGGACGTTTCATCAACTGAGGTTTTTCTATGCTAATGGCATTTGGCGCAATCATCGCCGGCCTGATTCTGCTGGTCTGGAGTGCTGACAAGTTCGTGGAGGGCGCTGCGGCGACCGCCAAGCACCTGGGTATGCCAACCCTGCTGATCGGCATGGTGATCATCGGTTTTGGAACTTCAGCCCCGGAACTGGCGGTTTCCGCCATGGCCGCCGCGGACGGCAATCCCGGTCTGGCCCTGGGGAATGGTTACGGCTCCAACATTACCAACATCGCCCTGATCGTCGGCCTGACGGCGATCATCGCACCGATTGCGGTGCACTCTCAGGTCATTCGCAAAGAGTTGCCCTTGCTGATCGTGCTGACGCTGATTGCCGGCGCCCAATTGCTCGACGGCGAACTGTCACGGCTGGACGGCTGGGTATTACTGGCGGTTTTTGCCGCGGTAATGGGCTGGTCCATCTATCAGGGCATGAAAGGCAAGGCCGACCCGCTGGCCGGAGAGACAGGTGCCGAAATCATCGCCCACCCCATGCCCCTGAAAACCGCCATCATCTGGCTGGTTATCGGCCTGATTCTGCTGATCGTCAGCTCCCGCCTGCTGGTGTGGGGCGCCGTCACCATTGCCCAGAGCCTGGGAGTCAGCGATCTGGTGATCGGTCTGACCATCGTTGCCATTGGCACATCCCTTCCGGAACTCGCCTCGGCCCTCGCTGCCGTAAAAAAGAACGAGCACGATCTGATCATTGGCAATATCCTGGGCTCGGGCATTTTCAACACCCTGGCCGTCGTGGGTCTGGCTGCCGCGATCCAGCCGCTGTCTGTTGATCCGGAAGTCCTGTACCGGGACTGGACATTAATGCTGGCGTTAACGGTGGGCCTGTTCCTGATGGGCTTTGGCCTGGCCGGCCGGCGCAAACAGGTCAGCCGGGTTGACGGCACCATCCTGGTGCTGGTTTACGTGGCGTACACCGGCTACCTGCTCTCCACTGTGGTCACCGCCGGAGCCACCTGAACCTCCCCGGATAACGCACAAAATAATTGCTCAATTATTAGCCAGGCCCTATAAGTAATAAGGATATTACCTGCTCGCGCCAACCGGGCAGCCCATCGCCGTCCAACGACAAGCCCAACAAGGAGAGACGGATCATGAAACCCGAAACAGCCCTACAACGAGGCCCGAATAATCCGGACCCTGAGAACCCGGCCCGCCGAAGCCTTCTGGTCGGCAGTGCCGGCGCCATGGCCGCAGTGAGCCTGCTTGGCTTCACGCCGCTGGCCAGGACCGAGGAGCCGAAATCGCTGCCCGATTACGCCGCATGGAAAGAACGCAACGCCCTGATTGTGTACAGCGCCAACACCATGGAAACCCGGCGGGGCGCTATCGGAAACGGCGTCATCACGCCCAGCGATCGCCTGTTCATTCGCAATAACCTGCCGGCCCCTCCGGCCTCGGTAACCGAAGATCCTGACATCTGGGAAGTTCGTATCGAAGGCGTCAAAAATCCTCGCACCCTGACGGTCGGGGATCTCAAGAAGATGGGCGTCACCACCGTTGCCTCTGTACTGCAATGCTCCGGTAACGACCGGGCCTTCTTCCCGCACGGGGCCAGCGGCACCCAGTGGTCTGTTGGTGCCGCAGGCTGCATCATGTGGACCGGCGTACCCCTGAAAGATGTGGTGGAAGCGCTGGGCGGCCCGGCAGAGGGTGCCCGCTACATCACCAGCACCGGCGGTGAAACACTGCCTGATGGCCTTGATCCCAAGACGATTATCGTGGAGCGTTCAGTGCCCACCCGGGCAATGCAAAGTGCGTTGCTGGCCTGGGAGATGAACGACAAACCACTGACCCACACCCATGGCGGCCCGCTGCGCATGGTAGTGCCCGGCTACTACGGCGTGAACAACGTCAAGTATGTGAAAAACATTGCCTTTACCGAGAACCAGACCGACGCCAAGATCCAGGCCTCCGGCTACCGGATACGCGCCGTTGGTGTGAAAGGCGCACCGGACCAGCCGTCCATGTGGGAGATGAATGTCAAATCCTGGGTCACGGCGCCACTGGAAACTGCGCGGAGTGGCCGGAACATGATCTACGGCGTGGCCTTTGGCGGCACCGTAGCCCTGGAAAAAGTGGACGTGTCCCTGGATGGCGGCAAAACCTGGAAACAGGCCCGCTTCCTGGGCCCGGACCTGGGGCCCCATGCCTGGCGACCCTTTGTGATGGCTGCAGAGCTGCCTGCCGGCGAACATCGTATTGTCAGCCGGGCAACAGATACTCATGGCAACAGTCAACCGGAGGGCCGGATCGATAACGAACGTGGCTACGGCCACAATGGCTGGGGCGACCACGGAGTCACGGTCACCGTCAGTTAATAACCCACGGGGCTGGCCAGGGAAAACGGCCGCCCCGACTCTCTCGGAATGCAAGAACATGAGAAAGACTGCAGTACTTGCAGTACTGTTGGCGGCCCCCCTGACCGGACTCTCGCCTCTGGCGCAGGCCGGTGATATCGAGAAGGGAAAACAGGTTTTCACCCAGGAGGCGCAGCCATCCTGCACTGTGTGTCACACCCTTGCAGACGCAGGCTCTGCTGGCGCTATCGGCCCGAATCTGGACGAACTGAAGCCGTCCAGAGAACAGGTTATCAACGCTGTCACCGGTGGCGTTGGCATCATGCCGGCGTTCAGTGAATTCCTGTCCTCGGAACAAATCAGGGCCGTGGCGCATTACGTCGCCAGGGCCACAGGTGGGGATAAGTAAGATTCCGGGGGCGGAACCGCCCCCGTTTGCAAGGTTTATACGTTTTCCCTGAACACCATCGCGACCGAGTTCAGGCAGTAGCGCTGCCCGGTCGGTGGCGGACCGTCCGGAAAGACGTGCCCCAGATGACTATCGCACCGTGGACACCGGATTTCGGTACGGCTCATGCCCAGGCTGGTGTCTTCGATATAGCGGATATGGTCTGAATCAAGGGGCTGAAAGAAACTCGGCCAGCCGGTCCCTGAATCAAACTTGGAGCTGGAACTGAACAGTGGCAGGTCACAGAGCCGACAGTGGTAGACGCCGGCTTTTTTGTTGTCCAGCAATGTGCCGCAGAACGGGTGCTCGGTACCGTGGTCCAGCAGCACACGTTTTTCATCAGCCGACAGGTCCGCGGCTTTCTCCTCAACCTGTGCCTTGGTCAGTGGTGTCAGGTCATAACCTGCAGCGGAAACTCCCATATGTGCCTCCTCAGGCCATGCTGTCTGTGCCGTTGCCCGTGTACTCAGGTTTCAGGCGGTCACCATAACTGTCCACCAGTTTTTCCATTTTCGGCGCGGCGACGGCCATAATGTAGGGCTGGTGCGGGTTCCGGGCGGCAAAGTTCTGGTGGCACTCCTCCGCCGGGTAAAACGCTTCCAGCGGTTCCAGCGTGGTCACAATCGGATCCGGATAGACGCCGGCCTGATTGAGCTGGTGGATATAGGCCTCTGCTACCCGTCTCTGCTCCGGTGTTTGGTAGAAAATGGCAGAACGGTACTGGCTGCCACGGTCATTGCCCTGACGGTTGAGCTGGGTAGGGTCATGAGCCACGGAGAAAAACACTTTGAGCAGCTCGCCAAAACCGACCTTTGCCGGATCATAGTGAACATCCACCACCTCGGCGTGCCCGGTGGTACCGGTGCACACTGCCTCGTAATTGGCTGAGCTGGAATGCCCACCGGCATAACCGGACTGCACGCGGGTTACGCCATCAATGGCCAGGAACACCGCCTCGACGCACCAGAAACAACCGCCAGCCAGAACGACTCGCTGCTCACCCCCGGCTGCTGGCAGATCCTGCCCGGGATCCGGAAAACGGCTTCGGGGTACGCTCAGACCTGTAATACTGCACGATGTCGTCATGGTGACCTCTGCGTTCGGGTTTGTCTGCCTGTAAGGAATGGATTGTGGCTGGAAATTGGCAGATTTGCCAACTGCCGGGAAGACAGCCTTTCACTACCTGCGCTCTCTATCATTAGTACCTTGTTTATATTCGTTATCGGGTATTGAACACGGCTCTGGCATCAAACATGAACATTGTGTCGTTTTGGTTGCATACCATTGAGGGCCAACCATAATGACAGACAGGGTTTGCCACTTTGCACATCGGCCATGCCCGGCTCGGCATACAAAGGAAGAAAAATGACGGCAAGGGCCCGCACACCGGAAAACCAGGACGAACTCCTGGAATACCGCCTGAGCCTGAGACTTGGCCCCGTTCATGCCCGCCAGAGACTCGGCATTGAACGGGAAGCCGAAGCGAAGGTTTTCGGGCAGGATCACAGCTCCTTCCATCTGGAAAACTGGGCCACGGCTCCCGGTTTTATCCGTACCTGCCTGATAATGGTGGGGATGTGGGGTCGTGGCCAGAACAACAGCCGGCGCCTGAACACGGTGCACAATCGATTCCACCTGCCAAACCTGCCAGCCGCCTTTGAAGGTTACCGCATTCTGCACCTGACGGATCTGCATGTGGACATGGACGAGGCCAACCTGCAGGCAGTTCTGCGCGAGATCGAGCCCCTGGACTACGATCTGTGTGTACTGACCGGTGACTACCGCAAGCTCACGTGCGGGCCCATCGAAGATGCCCTCGACGGCATGTCCCGACTGCGTGATGGCATCCGGGGCAAAGCCTACGCCGTGCTCGGCAACCACGACAGTGTCCGCATGGTGCCGGCACTGGAAGACATGGGCTACCAGCTATTAATGAACGAAATGGCCCCCCTTGGACGTAAGGGCCAGACCCTGTACCTGGCGGGCGTGGACGATGCCCACTTCTTCAAGGTGCACAACCTGCATCGGGCCGGCGACAACATCCCGGCCGGGGGAACCAGCATTCTGCTCAGTCACACCCCGGAGATATGGCGCGAAGCCGCCCACGCCGGTTATGACGTATTTCTGTGCGGCCACACCCACGGCGGCCAGATCTGCCTGCCCGGTGGCATTCCCGTCACCCTGGATTCTAATTGCCCGCGCAGCCTTGGGCGCGGTTACTGGCGGATGAATGGCATGCAGGGTTACACCTCACCCGGCTCCGGCACTTCGGTGGTGAACGCCCGGTTGAACTGCCCTCCGGAGGTCACCATCCATACCCTGACGCGAGGGCCGGATTAATGGGGCTGCCGGCGGATGCCGATGCGATAGAGCAACGGTGAAGCGAAGATGTTCGACAGGGTAAAGAGCACCACCACACCAATGACCACCCAGCCACTGACAGGCAACCACCACATTGCCAGCAACATGGGCAGTAGCGATTCGGGGATCTGATCCAGACCCAGGGCCCTGGCGCTGGAAGCCAGGCCCCACCGCCGCTTGACGAAGCTGCTCAGCATGTCACCAATGAGCCCGAAAACGCCGAACATAAACCCGAAAATGAATCCCAACCCGGTGATCAGTGAAAACAGCCCGCAGGCGAGGGCCCCAGACACTACACCCCGCCAGGTCTTGCTTTTACCCAGGATGGGGCGGCCGTCTTTCCACAGGCGGCCACCATCAACCGGCGCCGACCAAATGCCCTTGAGCAGGCCGGCAGCAACTACCGGTGCCCCATTGGCAAGCACCAGCATGACAAACAGCTCCAGGGATATCAGCAAGCGCGTGGGCTCCCTCTGGTACAGTCGGTCATATAACCGGTCAGGCGATGCCGCCCCGGGTCAGCTTCAGCGGATCCATGAGTTCTTCAAGCCTGTCGCGGCTCAGACCGCTGCGCTCCTCGGCAACATCGATCACCGGTCGCCCGGTGCGGTAGGCCTCCTTCGCAATATCCGCCGCCAGGCTGTAACCGATTTCGGGATTCAGCGCGGTTACCAGCACCGGGTTCCGTCCCACTCCGGCATTCAGGTTGTCAGCGTTGACTGTGAAATCCCGGATCGCCTTGTTCGCCAGCATAATCGACGCATTGGTAAGCAGGTCCGTCATGTCCAGCAGGTTACCGGCCACCAGGGGCAGCATCACATTGAGCTGGAAGTTTCCGGACTGTCCGGCCATGGCCACCGCGCTGTCCAGGCCCGTGACCTGGGCTGCGACCATGGCCACCGATTCCGGAATCACCGGGTTCACCTTACCTGGCATAATGCTGCTGCCCGGTTGCAGCGCCGGCAGGCTGATTTCGGCCAGGCCATGAATCGGCCCGCTGTTCATCCAGCGCAGGTCGTTGGCGATCTTGGTGAGCACAATCGCCACACCGCGCAGCTGGGCAGAAAGCGCCACCGGACCATCCACCGCACTCTGGCCGGTAAACTTGTGTTCCAGTGAGGTAAAAGAGTAGCCGGTATTGGCACGCAGGAACTTGATGAACTGGCCGGAAAATTCCGGTAATGCGTTGATACCGGTGCCTACCGCGGTACCACCCTGGGGCACGGCCAACAGTTCGTCCGCTGCCGCTTCCACCCGTTTCTCCGCGGCCAGAAGCTGCTCCCGCCAGGTTCTCAGTTCCTGACCCAGGGTAACCGGCATGGCGTCCATCAGGTGGGTTCGTCCGGTTTTTACCTGGCTTGAGAAAGCCGCCTCCTGCTCATAGATCACGCCGCGCAGGTGCGAGAGTGCCGGCAGAAGTTTTTCCTTCACGGCGGCGACTGTGCTGACGTGAATGGCCGTTGGGATCACATCATTGGAGCTCTGGCTCATGTTGACATGATCATTCGGATGCACCTCGTAACCGGCGTTGCGGGCGATGCTGGCAATCACCTCATTCACATTCATGTTGGTGCTGGTCCCCGAACCGGTCTGATACCGGTCGACCGGAAACTGGTCCGCGTACGCGCCGTCCACCAGATTCTGGCAAGCCTCTGCAATCGCGTCCCGAAGATCGTTGTCCAGAAGTCCGAGACTGGTATTCGCCTCCGCTGCCGCACGCTTGATCTGCGCCACTGCGGCAATGAACGCCTGGGGCATCGGCTGGCCACTGACCTGGAAATTCTCGACCGCACGCTGGGTCTGCGCGCCCCAGAGCGCGTCCGTGGGAACCTGGATGTCTCCGAGACTGTCGGTTTCCGTTCTGTATTCGCTCATGCTCCCTCCTGTCCGTCCGTTTGCACTTTGGCCCCTCCGGCGTTTACGTAACGCTGCCGGCTGTGTCTCAGCCGCCGCCCTGGGATCTCAACCGGACATGGTCGCAAATGCCGGTTACCTGCTCAAAATTCAGGATCAGGGTATGAACGGTATTGGTGTAGGTATCGTGCAGGTGAAACTTGTACCGGTGCTGCTTTTCACCCTGCAGGAAACCATCGTATTCACGTACCAGCTCCCGCACGTCGCCCCCGGAATCCTGGTTCCAGGTGGCGTTGAACGGGCCCAGAACGGCACCGCCGGCCAGGCATACAGTGACTTCATGGTTGGTAAGGCTGTTTTCCGGAATACTCATGGCTAATCTCCCTTCAGGTCTGCCTTTGGTAAGTGTAGTCCGGCGGATCTTTCTTTGTGCGGTAATGCCCTGCTTTGTGCGGTAATGCCCTGCTTTGTGCGGCAATTCCCTGGTCAGGCACGGGAGGGAGATTCTCAGGCAGAGGCAAGAAGGCTGGTCATCAGGGCCCTGAGCCGGTTGGGCTTGACCGGTTTGTTCAGGATCGGCAGGTACTGGGCCCGCAAAAGTTTACGGGTATCGTCACTGCGGTCTGCGGTGATGATGGCGGCTGGGATGTCCCGGCCAAGGTAACGACGAACCCCGTGAACGGCGTCGTAGCCGGTCAGCTCGTTGTCCAGATGGTAATCGGCGAGGATGATGGCCGGAATCCGGTCGGCGTGCTCCAGCACTTCCAGTGCCTGAACCTTGCTGCCGGCGGTGAGCACCTCACAGCCCCAGCGTTCCAGCAGTACCTGCATGCTCTCAAGGACCGCCGGCTCATTGTCGATGACCAGAATGGAGAGTCCGCCGAAGCCATCGGAAAAACCCTGAAGCGCACCCGCACGGGGCATTTCCGGCAGGGCTCGCGCCGGCTCCAGCGGCAGAGTCAGCACAAACCGGGAGCCGCGCCCGGGCCTGGAAGACACGTCAATGTCATAACCCAGAATCCGGACCATACGCTCAACAATGGCAAGCCCCAGGCCCACGCCCTGGCGGCCACCGGTGTCATGGGGCAGTAACTGGTGAAATTCCGTGAAGATATCCCGGAGTTTGTCTTCCGCTATGCCCACCCCAGTATCCCAGACCTCGATCCGCAACTGGTCACCCCGTGCTCTCAGGGCCAATACAACGCCCCCCTTTCGGGTGTAACGCAAGGCATTGCTGAGCAGGTTGCGGAGAATGCGCGTCAGCATGCGCTGGTCGGTTTTGACCACGACCGGGATGGTCCGAACCCGGAAGGCCAGTCCTTTATTGGCGGCGACCGCCTCAAACTCCTCAGCCAGCGACCTGGCGAGGGCGGCCACATCGGTATACACCAGATCCGGTTTCATAGCCTGCTGGTCGAGTTTCGAGATGTCCAGCAAATCCGCCAGCAGGTCTTCAGCGCCCTCGAGCGCCCGGTGTACCTGATGCACCATCCGGGTTTCCTGCTCCGGCAAGCTGCTCTCCTGAAGCGCGGAAACCATCAACCGGGCGGCGTTCAGTGGTTGCAGCAGGTCATGGCTGGCCGCTGCCAGGTATTTATCCTTGCCAAGGTTGGCTTCCCTGGCTGCCTCCATGGCCACCACCAGTTCCCGCTCGACCTTCTCCCGCTCCTCAATCTGGTAGCGCAGGCCGACGTTGGCGTTCTGAAGCGCCTCGGTGCGTTCTTCCACCCGACGCTCAAGAGTCGCATTCAGCTGTTCCAGTTTTTGCCGGGCCAGCACCCGCTCGGTGATGTCGGCCACAAAGGCTTCCACCACTTCTGGCCCGAGATCCGGCCGCCGCAACAGGGTGACGGCCACATGGACCGGCTTGCGGTCCGCCCGTTGGAAGCGTGTCTCCCGGGCGCTCAAACGGCCTTCATTCAGAAGTTCCTGGCGAATGGCATCGAACTCACTGGCACTGCAGAACAGCTGTTCCCGCAGCCGGATAACCCGCTGCGTCAGGGCCTCGGCACTTTCATAACCGCAAATTCGCGCCATGGCGGGGTTGCAGGCCAGGAAGCCACCCCGCAGGTTGGCCTGGAAGATGCCATGCAGGGCGTTCTCGAACAGCCACTTGTAGCGGTTGCGCTCCTGCTCCAGCTCCTCAATCCGCTCCTGCAATGCCGGGTAATAGTTCTTGCGGACCGACTGGCTGCCGAGGCCAAGAAGATCGCCAACTTCGTAGCCACTGTCGTGTTCGTCGTCCTGAACGTCAGAGCGCTTCTTCATAGACAACCTGAACGTCCCTGAGCGACGACTTGCGGGGATTGGTGAGAATGCAGGGGTCCTGAAGGGCAAAGCCGGACAGGTGGGGAATATCCGAAACGCTGACTCCCAACTGGGCCAGGCGTGCTTCCAGTCCCACTTTGCGTTTCAGCTCAACGATTCGCTGCATCAGCCGTTTCTTGATCTCCGGCTTGCTCATACCCCGGGTATCGATATTCATGGCCTCGGCCACCCGGCGGAAACGGTCCTCCGCAGACTGGAAGTTGTAGGCCACCACGTGCTCCAGCAACAGCGCGTTGCACAGCCCGTGGGGCAAATCCAGAAACCCGCCGAGGCTGTGGGACATGGCATGCACCGCCCCCAGAATTGCGTTGGAAAACGCCAGCCCGGCTTGCATGGAGGCCAGCATGATCTGTTCCCTGAGGTAAGGATTGGCGATATTTTCCACCAGGGGTTCCAGATTCCGGTTGATCAGCCTGATGGCTTCCAGGGCATGGGTGTCGGTCAATGGCCCGCTGCCGGTAGACACGAACGCCTCAATGGCGTGAACCAGGGCATCCACGCCGGTACAGGCGGTCAGGTAGGCGTCCATGGTTTCCGTGACTTCGGGATCAATCAGGGACACATCTGGCACCACGGCTTTGCTGATGATGGAAAACTTGAACCGGCGGTTCGGGTCGGAAATGATCGCAAACTGGGAAACATCCGCCGATGTGCCCGCGGTGGTCGGGATCAGGATCAGGGGCGGTGAGGGGTTGGTGATGGTGTCCACGCCCTCGAATTCCAGAATATTGCGGCCGTGGGTGGCAACAATACCGATGCCCTTGGCGCAATCCATCGGGCTGCCGCCACCGATGGCAACGATGACATCACATTCACTGGATTTGTACAGCTCGGCTCCGGTCATCACCTCGTCGACCCTGGGATTGGGTGATACGCCGGTAAATACGGTAGAGCGAATTCCCGCGTCGGTCAGCAGGGTTACGATCTCGTTGACCCAGCCTGCCGCGGCCACGCCCGGATCAGACACCAGAAACACATGCCGGGCACCGAAGTTACTGGCGAAGTTGGCCACCGACTTCCGGGAGCCGGCGCCGAAGACAATTTCCGGTGATACGAACTTTCGCAGGGCGGAGATGTCGTGGCTCATCAGACTCTACTCGACCGTTTGTTGTTATAGGCGTAGCCGAGAGTTTAACTCATGTTCTCCGCCCGTTCATTGGCCTTGCGGCCATGCCTCCGATAAAAGCTGAACATCCTTTCCAGCATGTCCGCCTGGTTCGCCTGATGCCGGAAACCGTGGCCCTCCTGCTCAAACCAGTGCAATTCCGATGTGCGTCCTGCTGCCTTCATGGCATCAACCATGGCGCGGGTCTGTTCAGGCACCACGACTTTGTCCTGCCCACCCTGAAAAAAGATCATGGGCGCGGCAATACAGTCGGCGTGGTAAAGCGGCGTTCGTTCGCGCCAGCGCTCGGGGTTAGCTCCTGGTGGCCCCAACAACCAATCCAGATATCCGGATTCGAAGCGGTGGGTCATGGCCCTCAGCCGCAGCGGGTCTGTCACCCCGAACATGCTGGCGCCGGCGGTGAATTTCCGGCTCTGGATCATGGCCATCAGGGCCGTGTAACCACCGGAGCTCCGCCCCTGGATAAACACCCGGCGGCCGTCCACCAGGCCGACAGACACCAGGTGATCCGCGGTCCGCTCCATATCCTCAACATCTGCCTCACCCCAGCGCCCCTCAAGGGCAAGCCTGAATTTACGGCCAAAACCACTGCTGCCGCGATAGTTCACTTCGGCAACCGCAAAGCCTCGCTGGCACCAGTACTGCACCTGGGGACTGAACACCGGGTAGGCAGCGGAGGTGGGACCACCGTGGGCCATGAGAATCAGCGGAGGCAACTCCGGCGAGGCCAGTTTCGGTGTGTAGAAGAAACCATGGACCGGCTGTTCGCCGTGCTCAAGTGCCGGCACTTCAATATCCAGCGGCAGCGCAGGCCTTGAACCCGGCAAGGGGTTCTCGCCACCCGCCAGAATCCTGGCCTGCCCGGTTTGCAGTTCGATCTGCAGGACAGCATCCAGATGGGTCGCTGATCGGGCAACGCAATACAGGCTACCGCCGGAGGCCCGGAGGTAACGAAAATCGCTGTAGTCCCGGGCCACCCGGAAAGCGTCACCGCCTTCCGGTGACAGCAACCACAGCTCTCCCGATCCGTTGCGATACTGCACCCGAGCCCAGCCGCCATTGGCAAGCGGACAATGATGGCACTCCCCCAGTTGCCAGGGCGCGTTAGCATGGTCCAGCTCGGCAGACTGGCCCGAGTGCCAGAGTCCGTCACCGATCAGGGTGTCGAGGTACCAAGGCTGCCACCAGCCGGCGTGATCAGATAGCACCCACAACCGGGCGCGATCGAAGACCGGTTGCTGAACGGAGGCTTCTGAAGGCGTCGGCCAGTGGCGGCACTCACGGAGGCCACCATCTTGCACTACGCCCGCTGTCCAGAGCCGGCTGCGAACCCAGGGCATGTCCGGCAGTTGCCAGCTTGTCCAGGCCAACTTCCTGCCGTCGGCAGACAGCGCGGGCGCACTGTAGAAGTCCTGACCGGAATGGAGAGTCCGAAGCTCACCGTCCACAGAGACCGCCACCAGCTGCTGCTCGCCACCGGCCTCGCGAACGGCCAGCACCCTCTGCCGGGGCGCATCGGCGATCAGTCCGCCATAGGTGGCCCCGGGATCATCGGTAAGCAAGGAGCAGGTGCCGTCGGCCAGATCGATAAACCGGATCTGCTGATCCTCACCGACCACGAACACACCGGTATCGGAAGCCGCCAGCGCGCCGCCGCCGTAACCGTTCACCCGGCTACGGATGCCCAACCCGTCCGGGCCCAGGCGAGCGGGCCCCTGTTCGGACAGATACCAGAGATTAGCGTTGCCTTCGGCCGGATCGCTCTGTAACCAGAAAACACCGGCCGCAGAAACCGCGAGCCCGCCTCTTTGAGTGTGGGCCGCACAGGCCTCATAGGCGCTCATAGGGGTATTGTCAGGCGCTGACCTTGCGGGCGTGGATGCACAGAAGGGGCCGTCAGCCCCGGAAGAACAGCCGGGAGTTGTCCGCATTTCGATACAGGAGCGGCAGGGCTCCGGCATCCAGCTGTCGCCGCAATAATGGTTAGGGAGGGAACCCGGGCAGGTCATTACAGCTCCATTCCCAGTTCCCAGCGATAGATCACATCGTCGGACTCCGCGTTCAAGCCAAACGCAACGCCCGCCTGGAGTTCCAGGAGGCTGGAGCCCACCCTGACCTCAGCCAGGATTGCGGGCCCCAGCAAATGGTTGTTTCGGGCCCCGTAATACTCCAGTGCCGGCTGAAAAGTTTCAGACTTCGTATAGGCAGCCTGTATCGAGCCGGTCAGCTCAAGCTGCTCGTCGTCTTCACCAAATGAACGGCCGACCAGAACATTGGTCAGAACCTGGTAGTGATCGGCTAACTGTCTTTCATAGAGCGGCCCAATGGTTATCTCACTGGCTGTTCCCCGGTGTTCTTTTGATAGTTCAAGAAACAATCCCGCAGCGCTCTCATGGTCCTGAAAAAAATTCCCAACCAATTCAATTTCATATTCGTCCAGTGAATAGGCACTCCCGGGGCTCTTAATGGCGTTGAAGTTGAGTTCGGCACTGAAGCGATCCGTTATCCCGTAACCAATTTCCCACTGATCAAACCGGAGATTGTCGTCTTCGCTTCCCTGACTGTCCAGAAACGCGCCAACCACACCGATCTCGAGATCACCTGCCGTGATCCGGGGGGAGTATATTTCATCCACCGCGAGCTCCGCCTCGGCGGCAAAGGGCCAAAACAAACACAAGACGACCTGTTTCGGTCGGACTGGATGACGACACGCGCCTGGATTGTTCTTTGCTCGAAACATTGGTCACCTGTACGAGGTTATGGAGAGTGAGACTCCTGCACCGTGCCTCACAGTAATATTGGGAAATGGCCAGACATGGGCACGACTATCACCAACCGCGGCACGGGCATTTTCATGAGCGTGGTACATCATCAGCACTTCCCTCTCATCTTATTGATCGGCAACATCCCCGGGCTTCAAGGCAATGCTCAGCCCCGGAAGAACAGTCGGGAGTTGTCCGCATTTCGATAGATGAGTCCAGTAAGGCCGGCCGTGGCGTGATCGGCAGCGTTCCTCGCGGCCAGGATTCGATCATGGTGAGGGGACTTGCTGCAGACTGGGTCGGCGTTATCGGCATTGCCGGTCAAGAGATAGGCCTGGCAGCGGCAACCTCCGAAGTCTTGTTGCTTCTCATCACAGGAGCGGCAGGGCTCTGGCATCCAGCTGTCACCCCGGTAGTGGTTGAAGCCCGGGCTGTCGTACCAGATGCTTTGAAGATCCTGGTCCCGGACATTGGGGAAGTCGATGGGCAGCAGGCGGGCGCTGTGGCACGGCAGCGCAGTGCCGTCCGGGGCTATGGTCAGGAACAGGTTGCCCCAGCCGTTCATGCAGGCTTTTGGGCGCTCTTCGTAGTAGTCCGGAGTGACGAAGATCAGCTTCATGGCCGAGCCGGTGGCGTCCAGGCGTTTACGGTACACGTTCACTTCCTGCTCCGCCTGCACCAGTTGCGTTTTCGAGGGCATCAGCCCTTCCCGGTTCTCAAAAGCCCAGCCGTAATACTGGCAGGTCGCCAGTTCCACGTAGTCCGCCCCCAGGTGCTCACACAGGGCCATGATGTCGTTCATCTGGTGGATGTTGTGGCGGTGGATCACGAAGTTGAGCACCATCGGGTAGCCCGCCGCCTTGACCGCCCGGGCCATGGCCAGCTTCTGGTCAAAGGCCTTGCGGGAGCCGGCCACGGCGTTGTTCAGCTCGGGGTCCGAGGCCTGGAAACTGACCTGGATATGATCCAGTCCGGCCTCGGCAAAGGCAGCCACCTTGGCGTCGGTCAGCCCCAGGCCTGAGGTAATGAGGTTGGTGTAGTAACCCAGCTGTCGCGCTTCGGCGATCAGCTCCGGCAGGTCCTGGCGCACCAGGGGCTCGCCGCCGGAAAAGCCCAGTTGGGCGGCGCCCATGGCCCGGCCCTGGCGTAGCACACTCACCCACTCGTCGGTGCTTAGCTCCCGTTCGGTCTGGGCAAAGTCCAGCGGGTTGGAGCAGTAGGGGCACTGCAGCGGGCAGCGATAGGTCAGCTCCGCCAGCAGCCAGAGGGGCGGCCCCGCCTTATGGGGGTTGACCGGTGTGGGTGCGTGCGAGGTGTTCATGACAGGTCGATCCAGTGGTGTTGCTGCGCATCCTGCAGAAAATTACTCACGTCCTTGCCGAGCGGTCCGGCATCCGGGAATTGCTGCTCCAGGGTGGCAACGATGTCGGCCACACTGCGCTGGCCGTCCACCTCGTTGAGAATAGCACCGGCGCTGCCGTTCAGCTTCACCATACCTTCCGGATACAGCAGAACGTAACTTTCCTGGGCGGGTTCCCACTGGAAGCGGAAGCCACGGCGAAAACGCGGAACCTGGTGCATGGCAACCCCCATTACAGCCCCCGGTGCCAGACCTGCTGGTCGGTCACCGTATGGTAGGGCGGCGTACGGTGGCCGTAAGCCATGGTCATGGCATCCAGCATGGTCCACAGGATATCCAGCTTGAACTGCAGAATTTCCAGGGCCCGGGTCTGCCCGGCGCCGGTGGTGAAGTGGTCCAGGGTGATGGTCAGGCCGTGCTCCACATCCCGGCGCGCCTCCGACAGCCGCTTGCGGAAATAGCGGTAGCCGCCCTCGTCAATCCACGGATAGTGGCCCGGCCAGCTGTCCAGTCGGGACTGGTGGATCTCCGGCGCGAACAGTTCGGTCAGGGAGGAACAGGCCGCCTCCTGCCAGGTGGCCCGGCGGGCAAAGTTCAGGTAGGCATCCACCGCAAACCGGACACCGGGCAGCACATGGCGCTGGTCGATCACTTCTTCCCGGGTCAGACCCACCGCTTCGGCCAGGGACAGCCAGGCCTCGATACCACCCGCATCGCCGTCGTGGCCGTCGTGGTCCAGAATCCGCTGCAGCCAGAGCCGGCGCACGCCGGCGTCCGGGCAGTTGGCCATGATCGCGGCGTCCTTCTGGGGAATCCTGATCTGGTAGTAATACCGGTTGGCCACCCAGCCACGAATCTGTTCCGGCGTGCATTGTCCGCCATACATGGCTTTATGGTACGGGTGGTGGATGTGGTAATACTGCCCCTTGTCCCGGAGGGCCTGTTCAAAATCCGTGCGGTTCATGGCGGTGTTGGCTTTGGCGTTCATGGCGGCCCCGACAGGTCGATATGCATTCCGTCCCAGGACACCTCAATCCCGTGGCGCGTCAGTTCCGCGCGCTCCGGCGAGTCCTCGTTCAGGATCGGGTTGGTGTTGTTGATGTGAATCAGGATCTTGCGGCTGGCCGGCAGGGTGTCGAGCACCTCGATCATGCCTCCGGGGCCACTTTGGGCCAGATGCCCCATGGCCTGCCCGGTCTTGGTGCCCACTTCCTGGCGGATCATCTCGTCGTCGTGCCAGACGGTGCCGTCCACTAGCAGCACATCGGCTTTTTTCATCCAGTCCAGGATGCGCGGGTCCGGCTCTCCGAGGCCCGGCGCATAGAGCACTGTCTGCCCGGTGCGGGTGTCCTCAAGAAAAATACCGATGTTATCCCCCGGGTGCGGGTTATCCCGGCGCGGCGAATACGGCGGCGCGTTGCTCAGCAGCGGAATGGCAGTCAGTTCGATGGACGGTGCGCAGGGAATCGTAAACGGCGACTGTTCAGAGGCCGCCACCCGGCGCCAGTTCAGGCCGCCATTCCAGTGCCTGAGCATGGTAAACAGGGGGAAGCCGCCGCTGAGGTCCTCGTGTACCTGCTCGGTACACCAGACGTCCATGGGCAGCCCCTCGCGAAGCGATAGCAGACCGGTGGTGTGATCCACCTGGCTGTCCATCAACAGGATAGCATCGATGCCGGTGTCCCGAAGCGCCCTGGCCGGCTGCATGGCTTCAAAAGAAGCCAGCTGGGCGCGAATATCGGGAGAGGCGTTGAACAGGATCCAGTGCTCGCCGTCTTCACTGACGGCAACGGAAGACTGGGTGCGGGCACGGGCGTTCAGGGTGCCCTGACGGAAGCCGTCGCAGTTGGCGCAGTTGCAGTTCCACTGGGGAAAGCCACCGCCGGCGGCGGAGCCCAGAACGTGGATGAACATGATTGGACACTCCGGAAGTAAAACGGCCAGCCACTCAGGCTGGCCGCTTCAGCACTCAGCGGTTGGCGAAGTACATGGTAACTTCGAAACCGATGCGCAGATCCTCATAGGCTGGTTTGGTCCACATAATGCTTACCTCTGTTGTCGTAATTGTTAGCGCATTGCGGGTGAATCAACGACATTGCCGATAACCCACTTCTCATCCTAGTTGACAGGGATAGGAGATCAATATGGTACTTTGGCACTGTTTTTGGGCCTCCCCAAGTTGTAATAAGTCCGCAGTCGGACTTGCCCGTTGCCTAGCAGCCTTAAGCCCGACAGGCTGCTGGAACGAAAAAAAGGCCCTGGGAAGGGCCAAAAGAGGTCAAGGTGCACATCCGATGTGCCGACTCACAGGCGGGCCCGTGTGGGGAAGCCCGCCTACCGCTCAGAGAATCAGAAGAAACCCAGTGGGTTGATGTCGTAGCTGACCAGCAGGTTCTTGGTCTGCTGGTAGTGGTCCAGCGCCATCTTGTGGTTTTCACGACCAACACCGGACTTCTTGTAACCACCGAAGGCGGCGTGGGCCGGGTACTGGTGGTAGCAGTTGGTCCACACACGGCCTGCCTGGATGGCTCGGCCCATGCGGTAAGCACGGTTGATGTCGCGGGTCCACAGGCCGGCACCCAGACCAAACTCGGTGTCGTTGGCGATGGCCAGGGCTTCTTCCTCGTCCTTGAAGGTGGTTACACCCACCACCGGGCCGAAGATTTCTTCCTGGAACACACGCATGTCGTTCTTGCCTTTCAGCAACGTGGGCTGGACATAGAAGCCGTTGTTGTACTGACCTTCCATTTCCTCACGGCCACCACCGGTCAGCACTTCCGCACCTTCCTGCTTGCCGATTTCCAGGTATGACATGATCTTGTCGAACTGCTCCTTGCTGGCCTGGGCACCCACCTGAACATCGGTATCCAGCGGGTTGCCACGCTTGATGGCCTTCGTGCGCTCGATGACTTTGGCCATGAATTCGTCGTACATGTCTTCCTGAATCAGGGCACGGGAGGGACAGGTGCAAACTTCACCCTGGTTGAAGAATGCCAGCACCAGGCCTTCCACACACTTGTCGATAAATTCCGGCTCAGCCTGCATCACGTCGGAGAAGTAGATGTTGGGGGACTTGCCACCCAGCTCGACGGTAGAGGGAATGATGTTCTCGGCGGCACATTTGAGGATGTGCGAGCCCACCGGCGTGGAGCCAGTGAAGGCAATTTTGGCGATGCGCTTGCTGGTGGCCAGGGCCTCGCCGGCTTCAATGCCGTAACCGTTGACAATATTAACCACGCCCGGTGGCAGCAGGTCGCCAATCAGTTCCATCAGCACCAGGATGCTGGCCGGGGTCTGCTCGGCCGGCTTCATCACGGTACAGTTACCCGCCGCCAGGCAAGGCGCCAGCTTCCACACTGCCATCAGCAGCGGAAAATTCCATGGGATAATCTGGCCTACAACACCCAGTGGCTCGTGATAATGATAGGCCACGGTGTTGTTGTCGATAGCACTGGAGGTGTCTTCCTGGGCGCGGATACAGCCGGCGAAATAACGGAAGTGGTCCACTGCCAGGGGCAGGTCGGCGTTGATGGTTTCACGCACTGCCTTGCCGTTGTCCCAGGTTTCGGCAACCGCCAGCATCTCGATGTTCTGCTCAATGCGGTCGGCAATTTTCAGCAGAATGTTGGAGCGTTCGGTGGTAGAGGTCTTGCCCCAGGCTGGTGCGGCCTTGTGTGCCGCGTCCAGGGCAAGATCAATGTCTTCGGCGCCGGAGCGGGGAATCTCACAGATAACGTCGCCGGTGATCGGTGTGATGTTCTCGAAATACTGACCCTTCAGCGGGGCAACCCACTCGCCACCGATGAAGTTCTCGTAACGGGATTTGAAAGAAACGACGGAGCCATCCTTTCCTGGTTGTGCGTAGATCATGGTTTCGACCTCTTGTTGTGTTTGTCGCAAGGCAACGCGGCCTTTCGCGTTTACCCATTCAATGTAGACGCCAAACCCGGAAAGTTGAATGATGCGATGGAGGCGAAAAACTCCTCCCTTGGTAGTAGATGACCGGAACGCCATGCCAACAGCGACCTGAAGCGCAATACACCCGCCAGAAATCCGCACTGCAGACGCGCCAACCGATGCACAAAAACAGTGCGAACGCCCAAGCAGGAAGCAACCTGCGTTGAGCTCAAAAAACAAAACCTTATTAAAACCAGAAACTTACTGATTGGCACAGTCTCTGCAATTGATCCATTACGCAGCGAGAAGTCGGTTACTGAAACCACAATCAAAGCGCCACAATCTGACCAATGGTCAACTAGGGTTCCGGTCTGCCATCAATCCGTGCAGACGGCTGGTCCGAGAGTTGACGACCTTTTCCAAGGTTACACGGCGGGACAAAAGCCCGGGAGGATCGCTCAGTTACTGACGCCTCTCGCTTTTTAAATGCCCTAACCAGGAGGAAAAGGCCATGTTGCAAACCGCAACCCCCCTCTACGACGATCTGATTCCCGGCGGATCCCACTGGTCTTTCATCATGCGCCGCGGCCACGTGCTGCGCCTGATTGACGAAACCGGCGGTGCCAACGTCGGCATGTTGATGTACAACCCCGAGAACGCGCTCGAGCGCTACAACATGCCGGACACCCTGAAAAACCAGCACACCTTCCTGCTCACCAGTGGCCATGTCCTGCTTTCCGACATGGGCCGGGTGTTCGCCTCCATCATCCGAGACGACCTGGGCTGGCACGACACCGTTGCCGGCACCTGCACCGCCGATCTGGTGGAACAGCGCTGGGGCAGGAAGACCTATCAGCAGGCCCACAACCACTACCACCGCAACGGCTTCACCAGCTTCCTGAACGAACTGGCCAAATACGGTCTGGGCAAGAAGGACCTGACCGCCAACCTGAACTGGTTCAGCAAGGTGCAGACCGACGACGACGGCAACATGGCCTTTGTCAGCGATCACTCCCACGCCGGCGCCACCGTCGACCTGCGTTTCGAGATGGACACCATCGTGGTGCTGCACACCTGCCCGCACCCGATGAATCCGGCCACCGGGTACCCCAGCCATCCCGTGCGTTACCAGCTCTTCAGGGCGGCACCGGTCACCGATGCCGATCCCTGCAAGACGTCCTCACCGGAGGCCACCCGGGCCTTCGCCAATAACGCCCTGTACCACCTGTTCCAGTAACGGAGGCCGGAGATGATCAAGCAAAGCGCATTGAAACCTGAAAACGCCGCCTTCCGCGAAACCGTACCGGCGGGCGAGTATTTCCTGAAAGTGGTGAAGGCCGGCGAAACCGTCCGCATCCTGGACCTGGAAGGCAACCAGGCCGCCGACACCCTGTTCTACAACGCCCACAATCCGACCGAGCGTTACAGCGCCGTGGACACCATCCGCGAGCAGGGCAATGTCTACCTGACCGCCGGCTCGAAGCTGATGTCCTCGGAAAACAACGTGATGCTGGAGATCACCGCCGACACCTGCGGCCGGCATGACACCCTCGGCGGCGCCTGCGCGGCGGAAAGCAACACCACCCGCTATGCCCTTGAGAAAAAGTGCATGCACGCCTGCCGGGACAGTTGGCTGGTAGCGGTCACCGAACACGAGGAACTGGGCATGTCCAAGCGGGATATCACCCACAACATCAATTTCTTTATGAACGTGCCGGTGACCGCAGACGGCGGCCTGACCTTTGCCGACGGCATTTCCGACGCCGGCAAGTACGTGGAACTGGAAGCCAAGATGGATGTGCTGGTGATGATTTCCAACTGTCCGCAGCTGAACAACCCCTGCAACGGCTGGAACCCGACACCGATCGAGGTGCTGGTATGGAGCTGACCGGCACCCTCAACAACCCCAACAAGGTCCTGATCGCCAACCGTGGCGCCATCGCGTGCCGGGTGATACGTACCCTGCGTGCCATGGGGCTCACCTCGGTAGCCGTCTACGCCGAAGCGGATGCAGATTCCCTGCACGTGCGCCAGGCGGATGAGGCCTACTCACTGGGCGAAGGCTCGGCGGCCGCGACGTATCTGGACCAGGACAAGCTGTTTGAGGTTGTCCGCAAGAGCAGTGCCGGGGCCATTCATCCGGGCTACGGGTTTCTGAGCGAAAACGCCGGTTTCGCCCGGCGCTGTGACGCCGAAGGTGTGGTATTCCTCGGACCGACACCGGAACAGATGGAACAGTTCGGTCTCAAACATACCGCCCGGGCCCTCGCAGAGAACGCCGGCGTACCCCTGCTTCCGGGCACCGGATTGCTGACCGATCTGGACGCGGCCCTGGAATCTGCCGACAACATCGGCTACCCGGTGATGCTCAAGAGCACCGCCGGCGGTGGTGGCATTGGTATGTCCCGCTGTTACAGCGCCGAAGATCTGAGCAAGAGCTTTGAATCGGTTCAGCGCCTGAGCCAGAACAACTTCAGCAACAGCGGTGTGTTCCTGGAAAAATTTGTGGAACACGCCCGTCATATCGAAGTGCAGTTGTTTGGCGACGGTGAAGGCCAGGTGCTGGCTCTGGGTGAGCGTGACTGCTCCGCCCAGCGCCGCAACCAGAAGGTGATTGAGGAGGCCCCGGCCCCGGGACTGACCGACGACGTTCGTAACCGCATGCACGCTACCGCCCGCCAGTTGGGCGAAAGCATCGCCTACCGCAGTGCCGGCACCGTGGAGTTCATCTACGATCCGGACACCACCGAGTTCTACTTCCTGGAAGTGAATACTCGCCTGCAGGTAGAGCACGGCGTCACCGAGCAGGTGTACGGTGTTGACCTGGTGCGCTGGATGGTCGAACTGGGTGCCGGCACCTTGCCGGACCTGGCAGAACTGGGCGGTAACCTCACCGCCTCCGGCCACGCCATCCAGGCCCGGATCTATGCGGAAGATCCCAACAAGGACTTCCAGCCCGGTGCCGGGTTGCTCACCAACGTGACCTGGCCTGCAGGGGACGGTCTTCGGATCGATACCTGGATTCAGCCGGGTACAGAAGTCTCGGCGCTGTTCGATCCCATGCTGGCCAAGGTCATCGTGCACGAACAGGATCGCGAGTCGGCCCGCCAGCGGCTGATGCAGGCTCTGGATGCCAGCCAGCTGTATGGCATCGAAACCAACCTCAAGTACGTGCGCCAGGTGCTGGACGACCCGCGCTTTGCCGAAGGCCGGCTATTCACCCGTACCCTCAACGAATTCGATTACCGGCCAGCCACGGTGGATGTCCTCAGCGGCGGCACCCTGACCACCATTCAGGATTACCCGGGCCGCATCGGCTACTGGGAAATCGGCGTGCCGCCGTCCGGTCCGTTCGACAGCTACTCCTTCCGTCTGGGCAACAGGCTGCTGGGTAACCCCGAGGGAGCACCCGGGCTGGAAATCACCCTCAAGGGCCCGATACTCACGTTCAACCGCGCCACCCAGATTGCCCTGACCGGGGCGACGCTGGAGGCCACCCTGAACGACGAGCCGGTGGATTTCTGGCAGGTGATTTACGTGCCCGCTGGCGCCACCCTGAAACTGGGCGCCACGACGGCCGACGGCGCCCGGGCCTATGTGCTGTTCCGTGGCGGCCTGGACTGCCCGGAATACCTGACCTCCTGCAGCACCTTTACGCTCGGGCAGTTTGGCGGCCATTGCGGCCGGGCGCTCCGGGCCGGCGATGTGCTGGCCCTGCCGGATGCGGAACCGACGACCAGAACCACCCTGCCCGCCGACCTGAAACCGACCATCGGTAAAACCTGGAAGCTGCACGTCACCTACGGCCCCCATGGTGCGCCGGACTATTTTACCGGCGCGGACATCGACACCTTCTTCGCCAGCGAATGGGAGATCCACTACAACTCCAGCCGCACCGGCGTCCGCCTGATCGGGCCGAAACCGGAATGGGCCCGCAGCGACGGCGGTGAGGCGGGTATGCACCCCTCCAACATCCACGACAATGCCTACGCCGTGGGGACGGTGGATTTCACTGGCGACATGCCGGTAATCCTGGGCCCCGATGGCCCCAGCCTGGGCGGCTTCGTCTGCCCGGTGACGGTGATCAGTGCCGACCTCTGGAAGCTGGGCCAGCTCAAGGCCGGCGACAAGGTGCAGTTTGTGCCGGTGAGCCAGGATCAGGCGGTTGCCCTGCGGGCAGCGCTGGATGAATCCGTGGCCACACTGACGTCGGCCACCGCCCATATCACCCCCATGAAACCAGAGACGCCGATCCTCGATGCGTTGACGCCCGAGGAACACGAAACCGGCGTGGAGTACCGGGCTGCCGGCGACAATTACGTGTTGGTGGAATACGGCCCCATGGAGCTGGATATCCGCCTGCGATTTCGCGCCCACGCCCTGATGCTGTGGCTGCGTGAGCAGAATCACGACGCCATCCTGGAGCTGACACCGGGCATCCGCTCCCTGCAGGTGCACTACGACAGCCAGAAACTGAACCAGCGTACTCTGCTGGATCTGCTGATCAGCGCCGAAAAGGAACTGGAGAAGCAGCCGGAATGGGATGTGCCGGCGCGCGTCGTGCACCTGCCCCTGTCCTGGGATGACGAGGCCTGCCAGACCGCCATTGCCAAATACATGCAGTCAGTGCGCAAGGACGCACCCTGGTGCCCGAGCAACCTGGAGTTCATCCGCCGTATCAACGGGCTGGGCAGCATCGACGAGGTGAAAAAGACCGTGTTCGATGCGAGCTACCTGGTGATGGGCCTGGGTGATGTCTACCTGGGCGCTCCTGTGGCTACGCCGCTGGACCCACGGCACCGGCTGGTGACCACCAAGTACAACCCGGCCCGGACCTGGACCGCGGAAAACTCCGTGGGCATCGGCGGCGCCTACCTGTGCATCTATGGCATGGAGGGGCCCGGTGGCTACCAGTTTGTCGGTCGCACCCTGCAGATGTGGAACCGCTACCGCACGACGGACTTGTTCGAGCCCGGCAAACCCTGGCTGCTCCGGTTCTTCGATCAGGTGCGCTTCTATGAAGTCAGCGCCGAGGAGCTTCAACAGATCCGCCGGGACTTCCCCAACGGCGACTACCCGATCCGGGTCGAAGAAACCCGCTTCAACCTGAAGGACTACGAGCAGTTTCTGGCCGACAACAACGACGAGATCCAGACCTTCACCGGCAAGCGCAAGCAGGCCTTCGACGAGGAACTGCAACGCTGGATCGAATCCGGCCAGATCAATTTCAGCTCCGAGGCGCCCATCGAGGACACCGGCGAGGGCGATATCGCCAACCTGCCAGCCGGCCAACACGCCGTGGAAAGCCACGTGGCCGGCAACCTGTGGGAATGCCTGGTCCAGCCCGGCGACACCATCGAGGCCCAGCGACCGGTGGCCGTCATCGAATCCATGAAAATGGAAATCGAGCTACTGAGCCCGGTGAGCGGTCGCGTGGTAGACGTGCGCCGGGAAGCCGGCCAGGCAGTATCACCCGGAACGCCGGTGGTGATCGTGGAAGAGACAAACGAGTAATGCCAGCAACCATCACAAACTGAAAAAGACCAAACCTGCACACACGGGCAAGACCCGAGGAGAGACACCATGAAAACAACTGACCTGAGCAAACGCCTGGCCGCCGGCGTGTTGACCGCTTCCCTGGCCATGGGGGCTCTCGCTGAGGAAAAGGACTCCTTCAGCATTGCCTGGACCATCTACGCCGGCTGGGTACCCTGGCAGTACGCCGAAGACTACGGAATCATGAAGAAGTGGGCGGACAAGTACGATATCGAAGTGGATATCGTGCAGGTGAACGACTACATCGAATCCATCAACCAGTACACCGCCGGCCAGTTTGACGGCGTGGTGGCCACCAGCATGGACGGCCTCTCGATTCCGGCGGCCTCAGGCGTGGACACCACCGCCCTGATCGTGGGTGACTATTCCAACGGCAACGATGGCCTGGTGTCGAAGGACGCCAAGTCGATTGAGGACCTTGAAGGCGAAACCGTGCATCTGGTGGAGCTGTCCGTTTCCCACTATCTCCTGGTCCGTGCGTTGAACACGGTTGGGCTGGAGGAGCGCGATATCAGCGTGGTGAACATCTCTGATGCCGACCTGGTGTCCGCCTTCCAGACCGACGACGTTCGTCATGTCGCCACCTGGAACCCGCTGCTGGCAGAGGTGGCAGCCTACCCGGGCGCCACCAAACAGTTCGATTCCAGCCAGATTCCGGGTCACATCAAGGATCTGACTCTGGTGAACTCCGAGACCCTGGAAGACAACCCGAACCTGGGTAAGGCCCTTGTCGGCGCCTGGTATGAAACCATGAGCATTCTGGCCTCAGACTCCGAGAAAGGGCAGGAGGCAAGAGCCTTTCTGGGTGAATTGTCCGGTACCGACCAAGCCGGCTATGAAGCCCAACTGGCCGGCATGAAGATGTTCTGGGAACCGCAGATGTCGGTGGACTTCATCAACAGCGAGGAAGCCCGAGAAGCCATGGACAGCGTTCGCCAGTTCTCTTTCGACAAGGGCCTGCTTGGCCAGGGCGCCATGAGCCCGGATTTCGTTGGCATCGAATTTCCGGATGGTTCAATCATGGGCGACGAAGCCAACGTGAAACTGCGGTTTAACGACAGCTACATGCAGATGGCAGCCGACGGCGAGATCTAAGTCCGGTCATTGCTTGCCTTGATGGACAGCTGAGGGCACGATTACTCGTGCCCTTTTTTGTGAGCTTGGGAGCACGGTTGGGGGCGGATGGCCTCTCCAAAACACGCTCCTTCGGCCCATCCCTGGGGCGCTTGGGCTCCGCCATCCATGGCTCCGCACAGTTTTGGAGAGGCCATCCGCCCCCAACCCCGAGCACCCGAGTAAACCGGAGAAAAAACCACCTATGCGTCGTACCAAGGAAGATGCCGAAAAAACCCGCCAGACCGTTCTTGAAGCGGCATTAAAACTGTTCAGTCGGGATGGCTACTCACTGACCACATTAAGCCGGATTGCAAAGGAAGCGGGCTGCAGTCGTGGGCCGATTTACTGGCATTTTGAGAACAAGGACGATCTGTACGAAGCGGTGCTGGCCTATTCTCAGGAACCGCTGGAAGCACTCGTCGCAGAATGTTCAGCCATGCGCGATACCCCCATTGCGGCGATGGACCATTTTATCGAGCGCTGGCTGGGGTTGTTGGCTAACGACAGAAAGTACCGGCAGTCGTTTGAAATCCTGCTGAACAAGACCGAACTCACCGATGCCATGAGCCGCACTCTGAAACGGGAGCGGGCATTGACCGCGTCGATTATTGCCATGTTTCGGGATCTGGTTGGCCAGGCCGTTCAGCTTGGTCTGATCAAAACGGAGGAAGATCCGGAAGATCTGGGGCTGTTGAGTTATACCTACCTGATGGGTATCACCCAGACCTGGCTGTTCGCGCCGAAGCTGTTTTCATTGAAACAGGAGGCGGCATTTTTCCGACGGCAATTCTGGGTGTTACTCGGCCGTGACTGAACGCTCCTTCTCAAGCAACTGCTGTTTGCGGTCGAGGCCCCAGCGATAGCCTCCGAGCGAGCCGTCGCTTCTCAACACCCGGTGGCAGGGTATCAATATCGCGATGCGATTCCTGCCGCAGGCGGAGGCCACTGCCCGAACCGCTTTGGGTTCCCCAAGGCGCCTTGCCAGTTCTGTGTAGCTCACCACCTCGCCTTCCCGAACGCTTAACAACAGCTTCCAGACTCTTGTCTGGAAGGCAGTGCCACGAATATCGAGAGGCACGTCAGGGCGGGGTTTGTTTTGGCAGAGGTGTTCATCAAGCGCGACCATCCAGGCATCCAGTTCCGGAGACTCACTGGCCCCTGACGGGGCGAGCCGGGCTTTCGGGAATTCCTTCTGCAGTTGCTCGTGCAAGGTCTCTTCATCGTCGCCAAATTCGGCAAAGCACACACCCTTGTCGGTGGCGGCCATCATCAGCAGGCCAAGTGCAGTTTGCCTGCTGGCATAGGCGATCATTTCACCTTCGCCGCCTTTTCCATAACGCGACGGCGGCATGCCCACCTGCCGGTCCGGTGCGCCATACACCCGGCTGACCGAGCCAAAGCCGGCATCGTAGATGGCATCGGTGACGGCCTGGCCAGTTCGCAGCGCCTGTTTGAACGCGCGCATCCGGAGGGCATCCTGATAGGCCTTTGGCGATAACCCGAAGGTCTCCTTGAACGACCGTTGAAGATGGGAAGCTGACAGCCCGGCAATCTCAGCGAGATCGGCCAGCCTGAGCGGCTCATCGGGACGGCTTTCGATGTATCTGGCCAGGGCCACCATCCGGTCTGCAACCGGGGTTGCGGCTTCGGGTTCTCCAGAAGCAGGGGGCAGCGGATGGTGCTGTGATCTGGGCATGGTTCAGGTCCTGTTTATCCGTCTCTCCACTCGCCCACACTATGCCGTTATCCATCGGTCGCTGCCATCCGTTTCTTGCTGCCCTGGGGGGTCAGAACATCTTCAGGTAACGGTCGACCTCCCAGGACGACACGTGGTTCTGGTAGCTCTCCCATTCGCCTTTCTTGTAATCGACGAAACTCCTGAACATGGCTTCGCCGAAGACGTCCTTCGCCAGCGGATCGGCCTCGAACGCCTCGACGGCTTCACCGAGGTGACGAGGCAGGTACTCAATACCCTGGGCAGCAATGTCGGCATCGCTGTAGTTGTACATGTTTTCATGGTGTGGCTCGCCGGCATCCAGGCCCTCGCGAAGTCCTTCCAGCCCGGCCGCCAGGATCAGGGCGCTGCCGAGGTAAGGGTTGCAGGCAATGTCTGCAGCGCGACATTCAATGCGACCGCCCATGCTGGGAATGCGAATCATGTTGGTACGGTTGTTGGAGCCATAACACATGAACACCGGCGCCCAGGTGGAGCCGGACATGCTGCCCTGGCGAACCAGACGCTTGTAGCTGTTCACCGTAGGGGCGATCACCGCGCTGATAGCCGCGCCGTGTTTCAACACGCCGGCAATGAAATGGTAAGCAATCTTACTGATGCCACAGTTGTGCAGGTCATCATCCCTGGGCTCGAACAGGTTCTCACCGGTTTTGATGTCGGCCAGGGACATATTGTAGTGGGCACCACTGCCGGTGCGGTCAGCAAACGGCTTCGGCATAAAGCTCGCGAAAGCGCCGTGTTTGCGGGCGATTTCGTTGGCCATCATGCGGAAGAACACCAGACGGTCCGCCATGGTCAGGCCATCGGCGTATTTGAAGTCAGTTTCAAACTGACCGTTGGCGTCCTCATGGTCGAAGGAGTACACGTCCCAGCCCAGTTCGTTCATGGCGTCCACCAACTCGTCGATGATGGGCAGATTGTCCATCAGGGCGCGGGGGTCGTAGCAGGGCTTACCCAGGTTGTCCCGGTCACTCAAAGGGGCAAAGCCGCCGTCTTCGGTGTCACGAAACAGGAAGAACTCGGTTTCAATCCCAAGGTTGAAGCGGTAACCCATATCGGCGGCTGCGCTGAGCTGGCGCCGGAAGATGTTGCGTGAACAGGCTTCGAACGGCTCACCATTGAGGTACAGATTGCCCGGAAACCAGGCCAGCCGGCGATTCCATGGGCAGATGGCCAGCCCGTTCGGATCCGGCATGGAAGCGACTTCATCGTCGGAGATGTCCTGGGGCACGCCGTCCAGAGCCGCACCGGTGTACAGCTCGGAGCCCTCCATCATCTGCCCCAGGTGGGCAACGGGAACGAACTTGCCTTTGGTGACACCATGAATATCAACGTAGCTGGCGATAGCGTACTTCACGCCCGCCTCGGTGAGTTTTTCTTTCAGGGTCTTGGTGTTGGTCAGTTCTGTCATCGTTTTCCTCTCTTCAGCCCGGCGACGCGGACAGTCGGTTTGTCTTCTGGCACGTTTTTTCCTTTGATCTAACCATTCAACTTACATGCCAGTATGTATGTAAGTTGGATTATGCGCCGCTCAAACAGAGCCAGAAAAGACGGAATCTGAGGACAAAGTTATGGATTTACAGTGGATTAAAGCCGACTTCGAGGCCGGCCCGGTCCCTGCTGGAGCGAGCAGGCTCATGACAGTGCACCCCGAACCGCCCCGCACCATATTGGCGCATACTTGCTGCCAAATTCGCCCCGACTCCCCCGTTATTGCCCGCTTGATGTATCTGGCACGCCATCTGCACTGTTAAGAACAGACGGTTTTCAAAACCCCGATCCGTTCACAGCACTGTGCACAACATCGCAGACAGAGCGGCGAACACGAAAGACAAATGGGTGACTAGGGTTCCGGTCCGGGCAGGCACGCAACAGCTACCCGGATGGCTGGTCCGAGAGTTACCGACCTCTGGGAGGTTACACGGCGGGACAAAAGCCCGGGAGACCGAATCGCAAGGGATGCTGTTGCCCGCGATAACCTTGCCGTGTTGTGTGACCAGAGGAGACAACCTATGCGACTGATCAACCGCCATCCCGGACGGGCCTCGGCCACCCTGCTGGGCCTGCTGCCCTTCCTGCTGATCATGCTGATCTATAGCCTGGCCTCCCAGGAGCGCCTGGCGGAAAACCCCAACGACAAACTGCTGCCCGGCCTGGAACAGATGACCGCTGCCGTGGATCGGATGGCCTTTCAGGAGGATCGCCGCAGTGGCGACTACCTGATGTGGCAGGACACCACCGCCAGCCTCGGACGGCTGGCGCTCGGCGTTGGCATTGCCGCGTTGCTGGCCCTGGTGGTGGGCATTCTCAATGGCGTTCTGCCTCTGGTAAGGGCCAACCTCGCCCCTCTGGTTTCGGCGCTTTCGATGGTGCCGCCTCTGGCCATACTGCCCATACTGTTTATCGTGTTCGGCCTCGGAGAACTCTCGAAAGTCATGCTGATTGTCATCGGCACCGCGCCGATCATGATGCGGGATGTGGCGCAGCGGGTTCGGGAGCTGCCGGGCGAACAGCGGATCAAGATCCAGACCCTGGGCGCCAATTCCTGGCAGGTGATCACCCGGATGGCCCTGCCTCAGGTATTGCCCCGCCTGATCGACGCCGTGCGCCTTAGCCTTGGCCCGGCCTGGCTGTTCCTGATCGCGGCGGAGGCGATTGCGTCTACCGAAGGCCTCGGTTACCGGATCTTCCTGGTGCGGCGCTATCTGGCCATGGATGTGATCCTGCCCTATGTCATCTGGATCACGATTCTCGCCATTGTTATTGATCAGTGTCTGCGTTTAACCAACCGCAGGCTGTTCCCTTGGTACAACGCAGGAGGCCACTGATGAGCTTTATTACCGTCAACAATCTCTGGAAAGAGTATGGTGACCAGGTGGTCCTGGAAAACCTGAACCTGACCGTGAAACAGGGCGAATTCTGCACTCTCGTAGGCGCCTCCGGTTGTGGCAAGTCCACCTTCCTGAAAATGTTGTTGGGCCAGGAAACCCAGACCCGGGGTGAGCTATTGCTGGAGGGTGAGGCCTTCCCGGGAGAGCCGGACCGCAACCGGGGTATCGTGTTCCAGCGCTACTCGGTGTTCCCGCACCTGACCGTTCGCCAGAACGTACTGTTGGGTCTGGAGCTGGAGCAGAAGCCCTGGCTGGGCAAGCTGTTCGGCAGCGCCCGGCGTGAGGCTCTTGAAAGAGTGGATGCCATGCTGGAATCCGTAGGCCTGACGCCCTCGGCGGACAAATGGCCTCACGAACTCTCTGGCGGCATGCAACAGCGACTGGCCATTGCCCAGTCCCTGATTATGCGCCCTCGCGTGCTGTTGCTGGATGAGCCCTTCGGTGCCCTGGACCCCGGTATTCGCGGGGACATGCACGACCTGCTGCTGAGGTTGTGGCGGGAGACCGGCACTACCATTTTCATGGTCACCCACGATCTTCAGGAAGGCTTCTATCTGGGTACCCGGCTGCTGGTGTTCGATAAGATCCGCAACGACCCCCACGACCCGCAGGCGTTTGGCGCCACAATCACCTATGATCTTCCGATCGGTCAGACCGACCGCAAACTGTTTGACGACATCAACGAATCGGTTATCCAAACCGCACGGCATCAGGCGGCCTGAACGTGTGAACACAAAAGGGGCCGCCCGCGGGCAGCCCCTTTCAGACCGGCAGAACACCGGCGCTTTCCAGGATCAGTTGCTGGCAACGCGATCCTTTGGCAGCTTGAACGTCCAGACCATACCGCCCTGGTTGAAGTGCTTCACCACCCTGGCGACTTCACCACCCCAGAGCGGAACCGCACCACCCCAGCCGGAGGCCACGGAGACATACTGCTCGCCGTCCATGGTCCAGGTCACCGGGGTACCGACCACACCGGAACCGGTATTGAATTTATACAGCTCCTCGCCAGTCCTGGCATCAAAGGCCTTCAGATAACCCTCCGGGGTGCCGGTGAAGACCAGGTTGCCAGCGGTCGTCATGACACCACCCCACAGAGGTGCGGTGTTCTGGTAGCGCCACACTTCCCTGCCGGTTTTCGGATCCATGGCGCGGAGTACGCCGATGTAATCATCATTCGCCGGTTTGATGGTGAAGCCAGCACCCAGGAACGCCGCACCCCTCTTGTAGGAGACTGGCTCATTCCAGATGTCCATGGACCACTCGTTGGAAGGCACATAGAACAGGCCGGTCTCCTGGCTGTAGGCCATGGGCATCCAGTTCTTGCCGCCCAGGAACGCGGGCTGTGCAACCACGACTTCACCCTTGGTTCCTTCCATGGCGGAAGGGTCGCCAGGCCGTCCTCCCTCTTTATAGATCGGGCGGCCGGTCTTCGGATCAAGGCCTTCCGCCCAGGTGATCTTGTCGACGAACGGGAAGCCACGGATGAAATCGCCGTTCTCACGGTTCAATACATAGAAGAACCCGTTACGATCCGCGGTTGCCGCCGCTTTCACGGTCTTGCCGTTTTCCTGGTAGTCGAAGGAGATCAGCTCGTTGACACCGTCATAGTCCCAGCCGTCGTGGGGCGTGGTCTGGAAGTGCCACTTGATGCTGCCGTCATCCGGATCGATCGCCAGACGGGAAGACGAGAACAGGTTGTCACCCGGGCGCAGGTGCGAGTTCCAGGGCGCCGGGTTGCCGGTGCCGAAGAACAGGGAGTCGGTGTCCGGATCGTAGGTGCCGCCCAGCCAGGTGGCCGCGCCGCCGTGTTTCCACATATCGCCGGGCCAGGTTATGCCGGCCTTACCGCCGGAAATGCCGTTCTCGATGGCCTTGCCATCCTTGTAGACATAGCCCATGTGACCTTCAACGGTCGGACGAGTCCACAGTAAATCACCGGTATTCGGGTCGTAGGCTTCCACCTTGCCGACAATACCGAACTCACCGCCGGAAACACCGGTGATCAGTTTGCCTTTCACCACGATGGGGGCGGCGGTAATGGCGTAGCCGGCCTGGTAATCTGCCACCTTCTTGATCCACATCGGCTTGCCGGTGTCCTTGTTCAGGGCAACGAGTTTGGCATCCAGAGTGCCGAAGATAACCTTGTCGCCATACAGGGCGACACCCCGGTTAACCACATCACAACAGGGCATGATGCCATCCGGCAGGCGGGCGTCGTACTGCCAGATTTCCTCCCCGGTCCTGGCGTCGATGGCGTAGACACGGGAATAGGAGGCGGTTACGTACATCACGCCGTCCTTGACCATCGGCTGCGATTCCTGGCCACGCATTTTCTCGCTGCCGAACGAGAAACCCCATACCGGCTGCAAATACTGGATGTTGCTGGTATTCAGATCGTCCAGGGTGCTGAAGCGCTGGCCCTGGGTGCCCATACCGTAACTGACAATGTCGCCCGGCGTTTTATGATCATTGATGATGTCTTCGTCGGTGACCGCATAGGCCCCGTACGACACCGCCAGCGCCAGGGTGCTGGCGGCAATGCGAATCCCGAACTTGTTCGATCTCATGGTTGCGCTCTCCAATTCTCTTGTTTTCGGTTCTTTTGTGTTCGTTTCAGGGCGAACCGGGAACGTTTCCCGCCTCTGGTACGATTCTTCGCCTTGGCGGGAAAGCCAGCAATTGCCCCCCGGAACAGGTTTTCTCATCACTTGGTCGTACTACCTGAAAGAAATCGCTCGCCGGGGTTGGCGGGCTGCGGGATCAGAGTTCGCCCTCGGCCCGGGCGATGGCCTGCTGATCCAGAAACTCCCGGTAGTAGTCGGGCACGCTGTAGCGCAGTTCCTGGCTGGCAAACAGTTCGTTCAGCTCGCCACTCTTGACCAGCTTGTCGACAATGGCTTCCAGGGCATACCCCAACTGCCGATGGGTGTGTTTGATGGCCATACCCACATCCCACACCTGTTTGCCTATGCCGGGAAAACCATTACCCGCGGCTTTGAAACCAGCGTTTTCGGGTCTGGCCAGCTCATGATCGATTTCTGCCCGCATGCCCATCACGGCGCTGACCTCGCCCTCCCGCATGGCGCTGAACGCATCACGCACGTTGGGGTAATGCCGGACCTGCTCACGCATTCGCCCGCGCAGTCCGGAGGAAAGGTAGAAGTCCGGAAGGGTATCGATCTCCACGCCGATCGGGTGATACTGGAAAACAGCTACGGTTTCCACTGAGTCCAGCTTTTCCGGGTTAAAGGCGATCTGCCAGGTTTCCTGCTGGTAGGGACCGAACAGAACCACCTGCTCGTTGATGTATTCACCCGTGGAATCCTGCATGTAGGCATACTCCTTATCGTAAGGAACCCGCAGCATGACATCGGCCAGCCGTTGTTTGGCCAGGTAATGGCCCTTCCAGACGTTGTTACGCAGGTCGTCCCCCAGATTTTCATCCGGAGTGATCCAGTGCACTTTGAATTCGACACCCATTGCTCCGGCAATCCGTCGCCCGAGCTCGACATCAATCCCTCTGGGCTCGCCATCAACGTCATAGGAGTAGGGGGGGAAGTTTTCGTAGACACCCACTTTCAGGTAGCCGGACGCGAGGATGATGTCGTAGGTTCTCTGCGCCGGCCGGTTCAGGAGCTTGTCGCCGTCGTCAACCTCCTGGGCCAGAGCAATCTGTGTGAGAAGCAGCAAAGCCAGAATTCCAGACAGTAGTTTCATTGTTATCTCCCAACGACAACAGGCCGGCGCAGGGCCGGCCTGGGTTCAGGCATGGATAAGACGAAAGCGTTGCCATTACTCCGGCTTCGGCAGTGATTCCACATAGCTGCGAATGGCCCACATGGCGTTCTGGTCGAGGGTTTTCTTCCAGGAGGGCATACCCCGGGCAGTTCCATTACGAACACGGCCAATGAAGTACTCGTCATCCCATTCGGTGAGCTCGCGAAGATCCGGCGTCAGGCCACCCGACATAGCGCGGATACCGTGACAGCCGGCGCAGTTGCCCGCGTAGGCACTCTCGCCGATTTCAACGGCCTGGGCATTGAACTCGCCGTATTCATTGCCCTCACGGAACGGATTCTCGGTCCGCACTTCGTCACCGAGCTCCGGCAGGTTGCCCGTATCCACTTCCTGCGGTGTGACGTTGCCGTGCGCAAAGACCAGACCGGCCAGACCAAGCATGGCCGAAGCCATTAATGCTTTCAGTGAAAAGGACGTTGCCATTGGTGTTACCTCTCTTATTGGATTCCCCATGGTTGGCGATTGGATTTGTCGGATGCCAACTTGCTGACTTTCAGTCTAGGAACCCCCACGCCCGATCCGAATGCCACTTTGGAGTTTTTGACCTAGTTCCTTGGTAGTAGGCGGCAGGTGTCTGCCCGGAAAACTCCTCCTTAGGTACTGTCTGATTCCTACTTTCAGAATATTCCCGCCAGTACGTGCCTTCTCTAAACTCACACGAAAGACAACAAAAACATGGGGTACCTTCATGCCGTTTCGCCACCTGGCAGTTCTGACGGGGTTGCTGGCCGCCAGCCTTATGTCCTCGGGCGTGCCGGCAGAACCTCTCGACACAAAAATTGGCTACATCCAGTGGGTGCCGGATCAGGGCCCGGTGCTCTCGAACGTGATTCCCGAGCCAGAAGATGCGGGCCTGCGGGGCGCTGAGCTGGCCATGGACGACAACAGCACCACTGGCAGATTTCTGGGCCAGACCTACACGCTCCAGAGCACGGTGGCCAACTCCGCAGACGCGGCGATGGCCGCCTTCGCCACCATGCGCAAGACCGGGATTGAGCTGTTTGTCGTGAATGCGCCGGCACAGACCCTGAAAGCCATCACCGACAAGGCCGGTCAGAACACCCTGATCTTTAACGCCGGGGCCCGGGATGACGCCCTGCGCACACGGCAATGCCACACCAACCTGCTGCACACCATGCCCAGCTATTCCATGCTGACCGACGCCCTCGGCCAGTGGCTGAGCCAGCGGCGCTGGAAGGAAGTGTTCCTGATTACCGGGCCCACCGGGGCCGACAAAGGCTGGGCGGATGCCTTTCGCCGTTCGGCCAAACGCTTCGGCCTGGAGATTGTCGAGGATAAACCCTGGACCTTTGACGCCGATCTTCGCCGCACCGCCTCCCGGGAATTGCCGCTGTTTACCCGGGCCGATGACTACGATGCCGTGGTGGTGGCGGATGTGCGGGGTGATTTCGGTGAATACGTGCCGTTTAACACCTGGTTGCCAAGGCCGGTGGCGGGCACCCAGGGCATGATGCCGGTGGCCTGGCACCGGGTGGTGGAAAGCTGGGGAGCCGCGCAGTTGCAGAACCGGTTCAGGGAACTGGCCGGCCGTGACATGAACAGCGAGGATTACGCCGCCTGGGCCGCCGTTCGCTCCATTGGCACAGCCGTAACGGATCTCGACAGTGCGAACCCCACCGAGATCCGCAATTTCCTGTTCAGCGACAATTTCCAGTTGGCCGCCTTCAAGGGCCGAAAGCTCACCTATCGTGACTGGAACGGCCAGCTACGCCAGCCAATCCCACTGGTTCACCCCCGGGGCCTTGTTGCCCGCGCGCCCTTCGAAGGCTTCCTCCATCCCTACAGCCAGATGGATACCCTCGGTTTTGACAAGCCAGAGAGCGAGTGTCGGATTAACAACTGATCGCTTCCGCGGCCGCATCTTAAAACAACAAGGAGCTCCACCATGAAATCTCTGTTCAAGCAAACCGCCCTGGCCGCCATGATCGCCCTCTCGACACCGGCCGCACTGGCCAGCCTGGCCTACGTATCCAACGAAAAGGACAACACCCTCACGATCATTGATACCGAGTCCATGGAAGTCGTCGACACCATCGGGGTGGGCGCCCGACCCCGGGGTATTCTGCTTTCCAGGGACTACACCAGGCTGTACATCTGCGCCAGCGACGACGACACCGTGCAGGTGCTGGACCTGGCCACCCGCAAGATCATCGATACCCTGCCCTCCGGTGAGGATCCCGAGCAGATCGCCCTGCATCCAAACAACAGGCACCTTTACATTGCCAACGAGGACGACGCTATCGTCACTGTCCTGGACGTCCACTCCAAAGAGATCCTGGCCCAGATTGAGGTAGGCGTGGAACCGGAAGGTATGGCGGTAAGCCCGGACGGCAAGTGGGCGGTCAATACTTCCGAAACCACCAGCATGCTGCACTGGATCAACACCGAGACTTTCGAGATCGAAAAGAACATCGTGGTGGGCCAGCGCCCCCGCCATGTGGAGTTCAGCAGGGACAGCAAGATTGCCTGGGCCTCGGCGGAAATCGGCGGCACCGTGCACATTATCGATGTCGACACCCTGAAGCAGATCCATGAGTTATCCTTCAGGGTGCCTGGGGTCAACCAGGACCGGGTGCAGCCGGTGGGCATCGAACTGACCTCCGATGGCAAATACGCCTTCGTCGCCCTCGGCCCTGCCAACCATGTGGCGGTGGTGGATGCCAGGACCTATGACGTACTGGACTACCTGCTGGTGGGCAGCCGGGTGTGGCAGCTGGATCTGGACAAGGACGAGAAGCATCTTTACACCACCAACGGTGTCTCAGGTGACGTGTCTGTGATCGATGTGGAGGACCTGAAGGTGATCAAATCCATCAAGGTGGGCCGCTACCCCTGGGGCGTGGTGATCGATCCCACTTCATGACTATAGAAGCCCGCAACCTCAGCTTTCGCTACGGCGACAAGCCGGTGCTCAAAGAGGTCAGCTTCGCGCTGACCTCGGGCCGTTTCCATGCCCTGCTCGGGCCCAACGGCGCTGGCAAGTCCACCCTGTTCGGCCTTTTGACCCGACTACTGGCGTTGCAGCAGGGGGATATCCTGCTGGCCGGCCAGTCCCTGAAAAAGCAGCCGGCCGAGGCCATGCGCAAGATCGGGGTGGTGTTCCAGCAGAACGCCCTGGACCTGGACCTGACCGTGCGCCAGAACCTGCAGTACCACGCCGCCTTGCACGGACTGTCCCGCAAGGAAGCCCGGGCGCGGGGCGACCGGGAACTGGCGCGCTTCGGGTTGCTGGACCGGGCCAACGATGCCGTCCGCCAGCTCAATGGCGGTCACCGCCGGCGGGTGGAGATTGCCCGGGCGCTGCTCCATGAACCCTCTCTTCTGTTGCTGGATGAACCGACCGTGGGTCTGGATGTGGCCAGCCGCAAGGCACTGAACGAGCACGTGCGCACCCTTTGTGACGAGGACGGCCTGACCGTGCTCTGGGCCACGCACCTGATTGAGGAGGTTCGCGAGGACGACCGGGTGCTGATCCTGCACCAGGGCCGGTTGCTGGCCGACGGTACCGGACACGCCATCTGCCGGGCCCAAGGCACCCGGGATCTGGCGGAAACCTTCCATTCCCTGACCGGAGCCGGATAACCATGAAAGCTGCCCATTACTGGCACTGTTTTGTCGGCATACAGACTCGCGAGTGGCTGCGGTTCTGGCAGCAGCGCACCCGGTTCGCCAGTGCCCTGGTGCGCCCGCTGCTGTGGCTGGTGGTGTTTGCCGCGGGCTTCCGGGCGGTACTGGGGATTTCCATCATCCCGCCCTACCAGACCTACATCACCTACCAGACCTACATCGCCCCCGGCCTGTGCGGCATGATCATCCTGTTCAACAGCATGCAGGGGGCGTTATCCATGGTGTATGACCGGGAGCTGGGCAGCATGCGGGTGTTGCTGATGAGCCCGCTGCCCCGGCCATTTTTGCTGGTGACCAAGCTGCTGGCGATGGGGGTGGTGTCGGTCGGGCAGGTTTATGTGTTCCTGCTGCTGGCACTGCTGGTGGACGTGGAGCCGCCGTTGTGGGGGTATCTTGCGGTGTTGCCGGCGCTGGTGCTGGCCAGTCTTATGCTGGGGGCCATGGGGTTACTGATTGCCACCTGGATCAAGCAGTTGGAAAACTTTGCCGGGGTGATGAATTTTGTCATTTTCCCGATGTTTTTCCTGTCATCGGCCCTGTATCCGCTCTGGCGGATGAATGAGGCCAGTCCCTGGCTGTACTGGATCAGCCAGTTCAATCCGTTCACCCATGCGGTGGAGGCGATCCGCTTCTCGCTGTATCTGGAGTGGAACCCTGTAGCTTATGGCATTACTGCGGGGGTAACCGTGGTTCTGGTAATGCTTGCCACGGCCGGGTTCCGGCCTCAGCGGACCAAGATCCTCGGAACCTCCAAGACTGCTTGATCGGGCGGTAGTGGGCTATGGGGGACAGGCTAAATCAAGGTTACGAAGCCTCCCAAGAAGTCCATCAATCAAACCAGCCTCACCCACTGCATCATCCCACTGCAAGCGCGCCGGTTTGCCATCCAGGTACCAAAGTCGGTTTGCCAATATCTCGGCGTCACCACCATCGTGGGTAACACAGATCATCGCCATTTCGGGGTGAGCATCCAGAATGCCGGCGATCAGTTTTTTCAGCCCGCCCGCCATTACCGGATCCAGTGACGCAAAGGGTTCGTCCAGTAACAGCAAGTCCGGCTTCACCGCCAGACAACGTGCCAAGGCAGCCCTTCTGGCCATGCCAAGAGAAAGCTGATCCGGCAAGTAGTGACCGTAACCGGAGAGACCAACCTGACTTAGCAAATTTTCGGCTTCCTGCTCGGTTGCACCGACCAGACGGAGGTTGGCATTCAGGGTTCGCCACGGCAGCAGGCGGTGTTCCTGGAACAGATAACCCACCCTGAGCCTGTCGCGTCCGATGACCGCATCGTCCGGTATCGATCTGTCGAGGCCCGCAATGACATTCAGCAACGTGGTCTTGCCAATACCGGAAGGGCCGAGCAGGCAGATACGGTCGCCGGGGGCTATGGTGGTGAACACTTCCCCAAGCACAGGCTGGCCAAAATCCCGGCCGGCGATTCTGAGTTCAAGCATGGGCAGCCTCCGGCTGGCGCCAACGGCTTGAACGGCGTTCCAGGGGCTGGAGGATGGCCAGTTCGATGAGCTGCACCACGGCAATAAACGCAAGGCTGTAGGCGAGGATGGCGGCAACGTCGAAGACCTGGAAGGCCATGTACAGCTGGAAGCCAACGCCGCTGGAACGGCCGAGCAGTTCGACCACCAGGACGATTTTCCAGATCAGGGCCAGGCCACCGCGGGTGGCGGCCATCAGGTAGGGAAACAGTTGCGGCACCCAGACTTCGCGAAATCGCTGCCAGCGGGTGAAGTTGTAGACGGTGGCCATTTCTTCAAGGCGATAATCCAGACTGCGAGCCCCTTCCCGGACGGTGACGGCGACGTTGGGGACCTTGTTGATGACTACGGCCATCACGGCGGCCACTTCCACCAGGCCGAACCAGACGTACATCAGGATGATGGTGACCAGCGCTGGCAGGTTCAGCATCAACACCAGCAGGGGATCGAACAGGGCGTTGGTGGTTCGTGACCGGCCCATCACGATGCCGATGGCGGTGCCAAGAAGCATGGCGAGAACAAAGGCCACCAGGACACGCCCAAGGGTCGCACCCAGATGGTGCCAGAGTTCGCCGGAGGCGGACTCCCTTATCAGGGTGTCGAGCACATCCAGGGGCGTGGGCAGGAGTGGAGACTGGATAAACCAGGCAATCCATGCCCAGAGCAGGACAAACGAAGGCAGAACCACCCAGTAACTCCAGGCCGGCGGGCGGCCGGAGCGGGTGTTCACGGTTGTCTCCGGTAGAACAGCTCCGACGGCATCAGGTTGCCTGGGTCCGCACCGGTGAGCGCCAGCAACCGATATAGGTCAGTAATTCGCTGGTCCGTGAGAGGCGCGGGCGTGCCGGCGACAAAACCTTTGCGCAGTGCCGTGAAAACGCCCTCTTGCGGGCTGCCCATCAGGGGCCGCAACCGCTGCCAGTGGGATTTGTCCGCCGCCAGTTCGGCTTTTGCCTGCTGCAGGGACCCGGCGAAGCGATCCAGCAACGGCCCCTGGTTTTCAGCCCAGCCCGCCGGGAACACATAGCCCAGAACCGGGAGGTTCCGGTCCAGATTCATGGCGGTGAGCAGGTCGGCCATACCGAACGCGGAGCGCCAGCCGCCCTCTCCCTTCAGGCGGGCCGAAAAATGCCAGTAGGTGACGATCGCATCCACCTGGCCGCGCTTCAGGGCCTGGCTCAGCAGGGGTGGGGCGGCGAACTGGACCTCGGTGGATTGTGCCAGGTTGATCCCTTGGAGCGCGGCCACGTTCTGCAACAGTATCCAGCCTTTGCTGTCCGGCCCGCCAGCCACGCCGATGCGTTTGCCGGCCAGGTCGGCCACCGAACCGATAGCAGAGTCGCCGGCAACCACAATGTCGCCAATCCGGGAAGAGAACGGCACATAGAGATAGGGCGTGCCGGCCTGGAACCGGGACTGCGCCCACAGCAGGTCGGCCACCGCGCCGTTCACCGACTGGCTGGTGACCGCCAGGTGGGAAGCCGGTAGATTGGCAACGAGCTTCAGCTTGAGCTGGTAGCCGTTCTCGCGGTCCAGCCCCCGGTGAAGGATATGGTCCAGTTCCCAGTGCGCGGTGCCAAACTGCAGGACACTGACAGACAGCACCGGCAGCTCTTCAGGGTCACCGTCACTGCCATGGGCGGGACTCATCAGTAAGGACAGAAGCAATAGCGCGGCGATGACCACCCGGACAAAACGGGCCGCAGTCGGAAAGGATTGAAGAACTGACTTTATTGTTGGCTGTTGATTCATCCCTCCACGATACGAACCCCGCAGCCGGGCAAGAATAGTACTTTGGTGCCTGTTTTTTGGTGCGATGGTCGCATTCAACCCGGGACGAAGATCGCGTGTAATGAAATCATCACAATAATAACCAGAGGATCGGCACCGACTCCGTCGATCCCCTGCACAGGAGGCCGCCATGTTGGACGAGCTCGATGCCACACTCTCTTCCGAAAACCGCTATCATGATGCGGAAGCCAACCCCGGCAATGACAACAAACAGGTAGAGACATCCATGGAGCCGGCTTACAAGATCCTGATTGCCGACGACCACCCGCTCTTCCGCGAAGCCATCAGCAGCGTGATTGCTTCCGGCTTTGCGGGCAGCGAGATCATCGAAACCGCTGATCTGGACAGTGCCCTGGAAATCACCCGTGAAAATGACGACCTGGACCTGATCCTGCTGGACCTGAACATGCCCGGCATGCACGGGTTGACCGGCCTGATCACGCTACGTAATGAAGCGCCCACCATTCCGGTGGTGATTGTCTCCGCGGAAGAAGACAAACAGGTGGTGTTGCAGGCCATAACCTACGGCGCCTGCGGATTCATTACCAAGTCCTCTCCCCGGGCCCAGATGACCGAAGCCATCCAGCAGATCCTGAACGGCAATGTGTATCTGCCCTCCGACATCATCCGCACCGGCAAGGAAAGCAGTAACCGCCGCAGCCGGCATGAAGACAACCCGATATCGCCGGAACTGCTGAACTCCCTCACCCGCCGGCAGTTGCTGGTGTTGGAACGTATGTCCAAGGGAGAGTCCAACAAGCAGATCGCCTACAACCTGAACATCGCCGAAACCACGGTGAAGGCCCATGTCTCGGCCATTCTGCGCAAGCTTGGCGTGCATAACCGGGTTCAGGCGATTCTTTCCGCCAGTGATGTCGATTTCAGTCAGTATCTGAAGCGGTAAAATCGGGGTCAGGTAAAATCGGGGTCAGGTAAAATCGGGGTCAGATGAAAATGGGGTCAGATGAACTTTCATCTGACCCCATTTTCATCTGACCCCACTTTCAGTTTCCCAGCAGATGGCTTAGCGCACTGCGCAACTTCGGCGGCTTCACCGGCTTGTTCATCAGCAGGTGACCCAGCTCACGGATGTGCTGCTTGAGCTCGTTGGTGTAGTTGGCGGTAATCATCACCACCGGCGCCGGGCAGCGGCGGCGGCCGTTGATCTCCGCCACCACATCCACGCCGTTCTCATCGTTGTCCAGGTGGTAGTCCGCCAGTATCAGGTCCACCGGGCTGTTTGCCGGATCGAGCTGGCGTTCCAGGTCTTCCAGGGATACCGCCGTGACCACCTGACAGTCCCAGCCTTCCAGCAGGGTTTTCATGCCCTGGCAGATGGACTGGTCATTGTCGATCACCCAGATCCGGGCGCCACCCAGGCCGCTGTCGAAGGACACCGTGCGGTTCTGATCCGGCTCCGGTCGCGTAGGCTGCAGTCGGCCAAGGGGAACCTTGACGCTGAACACCGAACCCTTGCCTTCGATGGACGCTACCGTCACCTCATGGCCGAGCATCCGGGAGATCTTGTCCACGATGGCCAACCCAAGACCGAGACCCTTGTCGGGCTGTGAGCCTGCTGGCCGGATGCGTTTGAATTCCTGGAAAATCTCGGTGAGCCTATCTTCCGGGATACCCGGGCCGGTATCCCAGACCTGCAGCAGGATATGATCCCTGCGCCGGCGGCAGCCCAGAAGAATTCGGCCATTGCCGGTGTAGCGAATGGCGTTGGTCAGAAAATTCCTGAGAATCCGGGCCAGCAGCTGGGAATCGGATTCCACGGTGGCGGAGCTGGCGACAAAATCCAGCCGCAGGCCCTCGGCCATGGCCATTTGCCGGAACTCCCGGGCGAGGTTGTTAAGCAGGTCCCGAAGATCAAAGGCCGTCACGTCCGGCGTGATGACGCCAGCATCCAGCTTGGAAATGTCCACGAGCGTACCCAGAAGATTTTCAACGTCGTCCAGCGATGTACTCACTGAACGTACCAACCCTTCGGCCTTGGGCCCGAATGACTGTTCCAGCAGCGCACTGGTAAACAGTCGGGCGGCGTTCAGGGGCTGCAGTAAATCGTGGCTGACCGCGGCCAGGAACTTGGTTTTGGAGAGGTTGGCCCGCTCCGCCTCCAGTTTGGCATCGCGAAGCCGGGCCTCCACCGCCGCCCGCTCGCTGATTTCCTGGCGCAACTGGCTGTTCAGACCGGTCAGCGCGGCGGTGCGTTCTTTCACCCGGCGCTCCAGGTTGTCATAAGCCTGCTCCAGGGCCAGCGCGGTCTTGCGGCGGTCGGTAATATCCCGGATCAGCACGAAGAAGCCGATGATGTCGCCCTGCTCGTCGAAATTGGGCACATAGGAGCGGAGCATGTAGCGCACCTCGCCCTGTTCTCCGGCTTCTTCGAATTCAAAGGTCACGTTGTGGCCGCCCATAACCTCCAGAATGTGGGGCAGCAGGCGCTGATACAACTCGGGCGTATGCACATGATCCAGGCGCTTGCCCAGGGGCGACTCGCCTTTGCGGCCATACCAGGCTTCATAGACCTTGTTGCAGAACTGAATGGTCATGTCGGCACCGACATAGGCAATCAGTGCCGGCACATGGTCGGTGACCACACGGATCCAGCGCTCGCTTTCCTCCAGCGCCTTGATACGCCGCGCCATTTCACTGTTCTTGACGTCGGTAATGTCGGAATACAGCACCACCAGCCCACCTTCCCGGGTGGGTCTCTCGGTCATCTGAACCCAGCGACCGTTTGAGAGCAAAAACACCACGCCTTCCGAATCCGGATGACCGTGCTCTTCGACAATCAGTCCGGAGGAGACGGCCTGCTCCTTGACCTCGTTAATACGTGTGCCCGCTTCAGGCACCTCGACACCGGCCTGGCGCCAATAGCTGCGGAACCGGCTGTTGCTCTGGATCAGGCGGTGCTGCCTGTCAAACAGGACAAACCCGTCAGCAATGCTTTCGATGGCATCGTTCAGGCGCTGGCGGGTGGTTTCAGCTTCTTCCCGGGCCCGGTTCAGGGCCTTGTTACTGCCCTTCAGCTCTTCCATGGCCTGATTTAGCGCTTCGGTGCGCTCCCGTACCTGCTCGGCAAGCACCACCGAGTGCTCGAAGGCGGCGTAGGGCTCGGGCTTGTGGGCGGAACCGGACTCCACCCGGACGATCAGGGCGTCACGAATCCGCCCGAGGCGCTTATTTTCCGCCTCAAGCTCGGCAATGCGCCGGTCCCGGTCATCCCGTGCGGGACTGTCAGTCTTGCCCGGAACGGATATCAGGCTGGCCAATGACCACCCCCGTAAAGGTCTGGTTGATGTGCATGCCGTCAAACTGCTCGCCATAGGTGTTGAAGCCGATCACCTTGTGGTGGCGCAGGAATTCCGAGACCGCCTCCACCTCCCCGGTCAGCTCCGCTTCAAGTCGCCGCAGGAAGCAATCGCAGCCGATGGTCACCAGGGGCGGTCCAACCACTCGCTCGGAGGCCTCAATCTGGGTGCGCACACTGTCCAGCAGGGATTCCGGCTCCATAGCGGTCATCACGATTCCGGTTTCCACCGCACAGTAGAAGGTCAGGCTCTTGTCCGGATTCACCCGCTGGACCGAGCGTACAAAGTAATGCCCGCCGATCTTCACCCCCATGGGCCGAAGGGCGAAGACCTTGCGGTCCAGGGCATCGACAGCCACACCCACGGCTCGGGCATAGGAATCGGCGGCAGGCTCGGCATTGAGTTCGTATACGGTCCGGCTTTCCGCGCAGGCATGGGTCACCACCAGTTTCTCACTGCGTTCAACCATGTGGTGAGTGGAAAACACCCGGAAATCCAGGGGTGTGTTCACCAGCAAAACGGTGGCGGCACCGGTGTGGAACTGGCCATCATAAAACACATGGGTGTTGGCCAGGCGCTCATCGTCGCCGGCAGAACCGCCGAACTGGGGAATGGTGCCCAGCGCGGCATTGAGAGTGGCCAGAACCAGTTCTTCCCGGCTGGAAAGACCGTCGAGAAGGGTTATCGCAAAGGTATTGCCCTTGACCGGCGCCAGCTTCGCGTCTCGACACGTGGACAACAGTCCGTCGATTACGCCTTGAGCGTCCTGCAGGGTGAAACGGTCCAACTCCCGGATCAGCGCGCAGTCGATGGCAAAGTAGCGATTGTCAAAGCCAATGGCGGTAATACATCCACGGCCATAGCCCTCCGGCGTGATCTCACCGGCGGATGTACACCCACACACGCGCACGCCCTGAAAGGCATGCTCGAGGGCGGTGCCAAGACGGCTAAGATCGTATTCCGCGGAACAGAAAAACAGCACACAGCCCAGGTGTTCGTGGTTGAGCTGACTGGCAAGGTTGGTGGCGGCCAGGATCGGATCGCGAACACTGGAGCTCGCTACCCGGACCGCGGGCAGGGTCGTCGCTGGCTTCATAAACGCGGATCCCGGAAACGGATGACTTTCCACCGATTCTACGGCATCGGCAAACGCAGCCAATGCGACTTCAGTGTTTTTAATGGGCGCGCCAAAATGTTCGTAAGTCATTGATTAAATTACCTCCTGAATCAATGCCTGGTGGCGCTGCCGGTTTCCGCGGGGGCAAACCGGCACTTTAGTCTTAGGCAACCCGCTGCTGGGAAGGTTCTCCTGCCATCCCCGGGGGCCGGCGGCTCCTTAAAACATGACGATGGCGCCGAGGGCGATGGTGTCCGCCTCAGTGGTTGTTACACCCGTGCTGCGGTTGTTGTCTTCGTACCTGTTGTACTCGGCAACCAGCTTGAAGTTGCTGTTGACGTCATGGAAGAAACCGAGGGTTGTGCTTTCCGTTTCCAGGTTCAGGATTTCCGCATCCGTCTCGCCATACGACAGGACAACACGGTTGGCTCCGAATGCGTAAGAGCCCTGAACCAGGAAGCCATCAGCATCGTCTTCGGTCACGGCGCCATTACCGATCAGGACCGGGTTGTCACCTTTGGAAGTGAAGCCGGAGGCTGCCAGGGTGAGACCCGCAACCGATGCCTTCAGGCCGTAGCCAAGACCGGTGCTGTCAACGGTGGTAGCGCCGTTTTCAGCCGACTGGTAACGGCCGTTCACCCAGCCCGCCAGGGCTATGTCCTGGAGGTTGGCGTTGTAGGTGACTTCGGACTCAAAACGGGGCGCTGAGTTCTCGTCATTGGCCCCGGTCACCGTATCTGCCGGATCCAGGACACCGGCTGCCACCTTGAAGCCACTCATATCCGGCGAGCGATAGGTAATCTGGGCGGAGGGTGTCGGATACGGATAGCCGGAGCGAATGTTGCCGAAGGAAACACCGCCCTCCAGGCCCGGCGACCCGACTCCCATCAGGATCTCGTCCAGGAAAATATTGGAACGGGCGTACAGGCCAAAATCCTTGCCGATCAGCACCTGGCCGAAGTCGCCGTCTACGGTAGCGTAGAACTGCCGCACATCAATCTGCGTATCTGTCGCGGTGCCAGCATCTGCGCCCAGGCTGTCATTGATGGTGGTCCAGAACGAAGACCGTCCGCCGAGGGTCAGATCCCCCATGTCCTTGCTGAAGTTGAAGCCGATGGTGTTGGGCAGAAAGCCCATCTTGACGCGTGAATCGCGGACATCGTTCAGTTTGTCGTCACGGTTTACGTAGAAAGCATTGAAGTAGCCGTCAACGGAAAAGCTGTTGCCGTCCTGGTTGTACAGTTCAACGGCGGCATTGACGCCGGCACTGGCACCCATGGCCGCTGCCATGGCAATGGCTAACCCTGATTTTCTGACGTTGTTGTTTTTCATAGTTCCCCCGGTTGTTTTTGGAAATCTGGGATCGGAGTTCCGGGTTATCCGGACACTCCAGGCATGGTCTGTCGCCTGAATTCCATGGTCGGTTATGCGGGAGAGGGGGGGAATGCGCCCAGGGAGCAGGTTTTCTGCTCATTTGGGAGGCATCTGAAATGAAACTTTGGGATTAGTACTTGTCGGAAAAACCGTCAGAAAAGCCGCCGGAGAGGCCACCGGGAAACTGTGCCAACTCCTGCAGGCAATCGTTCAGGAAATCCTCGGGATCCGCCATCACGGCCTCGTCGGCAACCACGCCAAACTGCACCTGCCCGGCGTAGCTGACAATGCTGATGCCCAGGCCAATATTTCCGGCCTGGGGTACCCAGAACATCTGCTCGGTTATCCGGCAGCCGGCAATGTAACGGGCCTCCGCGGTACCGGGCACGTTGGAAACCACCGCACTGGCCTTGCGGTAGAACACATCGGCAACCGGCTGCCGCCAGGGTTCCGGAATAACCGTGGCACTGGCCGCCAGCCCCCAGGCAATACCGGGTTGCCAGCTCTTTTTTAGCCGGCGGGTTTCGTGTTTGATGCGGTAGAGGCGCTCCAATGGGCTTTCGCCATCCACCGGCAAGGGTACGAACACGGTGCCGAAACAATTGCCCAGCGCGCCGGGCGCCGGCTGCAGTTGTTCCGGTAGCCGGCTGCGGATATCGACCGGTACCGCGGCATGGAGAATCGCCTCGTCCAGATCTTCACCTTCAATACCCAGACGGGTCCGGACCGCCGCTGCCACGCAGCTGAGCAACACGTCATTAATGGTGACATTGGTGGCTCTGGCAATAGCGCGAAAACGGTCCAGCGGTACCGGATCAGACCAGCGGCAGTGCCGACGCCCCAGCAGCGGCCGCCTGAGATCCGTCACCGTATCTTCCGGCTCCACCAGGAATTCCGAAAATTCGTGCACCAGATTCAGACTCTTCCGGGCTACCCGCTCCAGCAATCGGCCTGCGTCCTGCCATTGATTCCCACTGGCATCATCCGGCCCTGGACCGCTACCGGGCTGCTCCGAAGACGGTTCTGTTGCCATCAACTGTCCCAACCAGGCCTTTGCCGCCGATGTCCAGCGTGCCAATTCGGCGGTTTCTGCCGCGCCGTAAATAGCAGGATGCTGCTGAGGCGATGGCGGACACAGACGATCAAAGATACCCAACAGGGACAGACCATCGGCATAGCAATGGTGAATGCGCAGCAACAGCACGGCGCCGCCCTCGGCATTCGGGGCCAGCCAGAATTTCCAGCGCGGGCGGTACATGGGCAGCGGCTGATTCAGCCGGGCCGATACCCATTCCCGGAGAGTCTCCGGCGTAAAGCGGTCCACCACCACATCAAGGTGATGCCGCACATCAAACATCGGGTCCGGCTCCCACCACCAGGCCGGTGAGCGCTTGACCGGCAGATACCGGAAACGCTCCCAGGCCATCCAGTAAACCCTGAGAAATTCCCGGAAGCGTGGCGCCGTGAGGCCATCAACCCGCACCATCACGGTGATGGTCATGGGGTTTTCCGGGCGCTCCAGGGCCAGCCAAGCCGAATCCGCAGGTAGCAGAAGGTGCGATTGCTCGTGACTCAAACCCGAACGTCCCCGGAAGAATGGTGAAGGTATGTAGCCTCTGATTCACTCCTGAATCAGAGGCTACATAAAAACCGAACCCCGCATTGTGCCAGACAAGCCCCACAGGCTCCAGAGAAGGCAATGGTTCACGCCGTTACAAAAAATTACACGTGAGTAACTATTCAGCCCTATACTGGTTATAAGCCTTAATGCAATGGTTATTAAACACCCGAATCAGTCATCGGTTGGCTCTGGGAGACCGTAAAACTGGTACCCAGCGCCAATAACTCACGGGTCCGATCGGGGTACAAATCAGGGTACAAAAGGGTTACCAGCACACTCAAATTCCAATAACAGGCCGTTGCAGTGCTGGGGGGAGAGCAGTTATGAAAGCGAGCCATGTTCGCAAGCTGATAAAACCGATTGAAAGCGCCTACTCGGAAATGTTTTCGGGGCAGGTCTACCGCGTTGGCAAAGGCGCTGTTTCCGTTCGCAACCACAGCGGCAAGGCAGAACAGACGGTTGTCGGCGTGCACGGTTTTCTGGAAAACCACTGCTACTTCACCCAGGCCTACGAAGCGCCCACCACCGAACTGATTTTGCTGACCTGCAGCAACTACCATATCCCGGTCAACGGCATTACCCCGGAAGCCCCGGACTGGGAGGTGCCGATCAGGCATCTGGAAGGCACCATTGAGTACGATGCCTGCATTCTGAACCAGGCCCTGTCCAACCTGCCCACCACCGGGAATATTCGGGTGCACGGCCATTCACGGGGCGGCGCGGTGATTCTGGAGGCCATCAAACAATGGCCGGAGCTTTTTGAAGATATGGAGGTGGTACTGGAAGCGCCGGTATTGCCCCAGGGCAAACTTCATGCTCTGGTTACCACCCTTCTGGAACCCGTCAGCCACGGCATGTGGCCCTGGCTGATCCGCCTGATCAACAACGCGCCTTCCTCGACCTACGGCCAGACCTTCTTCGGCAAGATGAACCCGCGGAAGAAGCAACTGCTGAGCAAGCTGTTCTCGGCCACCAAAGACCATCTGACCATCGTTCGCAATATCGAGAACATCATGGATTGGATGGCGCGCACCGACACCAGCATCTATAACCACGTCCGCCACGGCACCTTCCTGATTCCGGCGGTGGACCGCATTCTCGATCGCTCCTCCATGTTGGCCAGTGCCCGCCAGAGCCCGACCACCATGAGAATCGTGGAAACCGAAGCTCCGAGCCATTTCATTACGCTCGACAGCAAGGAATGGGTACCCGGTTTTGAAACACTGCCGGCGGCCGCCCAGGGGTAGCGCCCTGCCCGACCTTACTGCAAGACCTCAGCAGCTCCGCTAAACTACGCCACTTCCTCCTTTATCATCAGGTTTAGTGGAGCCAACCCCCATGTACCGTGAGCGTCTTGTCGCGACCGAAACCCGCTCTGAAAGCGCTCGCCAGCTGCAGCAGCTGTTGCTGGACTATCACGATTTCCGGCAGTTGAAAGCGGCACATCCGTTGCTGGAAAATAGCTTCCGGGTGGCCGACTGGCAGGCAGAGCGCCTGAAAGCGACCCACCTCGATCTCTACCAGCACCCCGGTTACCACCACGGCCTGGAGTTTCTGCTGACCGATCTTTACGCGCCGGCCAGGATGACCCGCCGGGATGACAACATCGACCGGGTGTTCCCCAAGATGGTGAAGTGGTTGCCGGATAACCTTCTGGACACCTTTGCCGGCCTGGTCGAGCTGAACCTGATCACCCAGCAGCTGGACCTGGAGCTGGCAGAGCTCTTCCATCGACAAGGTATACCCACCGACTCGCTAACCATCGAGTACTATTGCACCGCCTACCGGGCCAGCGAACGGCTGGATCAAAGGAAAAAGCAGATTACCCTGGTGGCGGACGTCGGCCAGCAACTTGACCGTTATGTCCGCAACCGCACTCTGGGCTGGCTGCTGTCCATGAGCCGCGGCCCGGCGGAAATGGCCGATCTCACCGATCTGCACAGCTTTCTGCACCGTGGCTACTCGGCGTTCCGGAAGATGAATGATGTAAATTTACTGATCGACCGGCTGGTCACCCGGGAGCAGCAGGTGATGCGCAACATCTTAGCTGGTCACCCCGAGCCTTTCAGTTTGCCGGGCGACCTGTAAAAGCCTCAGCCAGTGTCCCCTCAGGCCTTGATGATCTGGTCCAGCTGGGAATGAATTTCCTGCTCAATGCGCGACTTGAAAGGCCGCAGCATCATGCCCAACTCCAGATGGATATGCAGATCCGTTGGGGTGATGTTCAGGTGCCCCTTGACGCCACTGCGCTTGAATTTCAGATGGTCGCCCTCCCACTGGTAATGTACGTCGAACTGGCTGGACAGATCCTGCGCCAGGGCTTCGGCAGCCTGCCTTGCGTGTTCTTTATCCAGGGCGTGCGGGCGGTGTACGTCAATAACAGACATGAATCAGTTTTCTCTTAACTTTGGACGGATTTACAGTTTAGGGTGCGATTAAACTCACCGCCACCCTTGTAGCAACCCCGTCAACGGTTAGAATACGGGGTTCAGATTCTGACAGGACACCTCCCATGAGCGAGCAGCAAACGCCACCCCGCCAGGCCGGAAACAGCAACGGCCAGAACGACGTTACCCACTTCGGCTTCCGCAACGTGCCCAAGAGCCAGAAGGCGAGCCAGGTGGCAGAAGTATTCCACAGCGTGGCGGGCAAGTACGACCTCATGAACGATCTGATGTCCATGGGTATCCACCGTCTCTGGAAACGCTTCACCATTGAGCTTTCCGGCGTGCGACCGGGCCACCAGGTACTGGACATCGCCGGCGGCACCGGCGATCTGACCATGAAATTCTCGGATCTGGTGGGCCCCTCCGGGAAGGTTGTGCTGGCCGACATCAACGCCTCCATGCTGCAGGTCGGGCGTAGCCGGCTGACGGACCGGGGATACGCCGGCAACATCGAGTATGTCCAGGCGGATGCCGAGCACCTGCCGTTCCCGGACAACAACTTCAACGCGGTGTCCATCGCGTTCGGGCTGCGTAACGTCACCGACAAGGATCAGGCGCTTCGGGACATGACCCGGGCTCTCAAGCCGGGCGGCAAGCTGATGGTTCTGGAGTTTTCCAAGCCCACCAATCCGCTATTGAGCAAGGCTTACGATGCCTACTCGTTCTCCGCACTGCCGCTGATGGGCCAACTGATCGCCGGTGACAGCGAAAGCTACAAATACCTGGCGGAATCCATCCGCATGCATCCGGATCAGGAAACGCTGAAAGGCATGATGGAAAATGCCGGCCTGGTGAACTGCAAGTACTACAACATGACCGGCGGCATTGTCGCCCTGCATGTGGGAATCAAGCCCTGATGTTTCCCGGCCCCACCGTCCTTTCTGCCGTTACCGCCATTCTGGAAAGTGCCCTGAACCGGGCACTGGAGCTGGATCCGGCCGGACATCAGGCACTGATGGAGGCATTGGCAGGGCCGGTACAGCTCAACATCACCGATCCGATTACCTTCACTTATACCCTGGACCGGGCCGGTAAGCGGGTCCGGGTTGGCAGCCAGCCGGTGGAACAGCCGGCCCTGGAGATAACCGGCAAACCCATCGCCTTTGCCGCCCTGGCAACCGGCGACGACCGCGTCTTCGCCGATGGCCGCCTTCAGGTGACCGGCGACACCGCGCTGGCCCACCAGCTACAGCGCGCCCTGAACCAGCTTGAGCCGGATTGGGAAGCCGCCATGGCCCGCCACATCGGCGATGTCCCCGCCCATTTTCTCGGCCAGCGCATTCGCGGAGCCCTGCGCTGGAGCCGGCAGGCGTTTCATTCCCTCAATGCCAGCATCGAAGAATATGTGCACGAGGAAAGCCGCAGCCTGCCGGGGCGACGGGAACTGGAAGCCACGTTTGCGGATATCGATGAACTCAGCCTGCGCACGGAGCGGCTGGAGGCCCGGCTGACCCTGATTGAAAACCACGGCAAGACTGACGAACCGGAGAACCTGTGACCCGCCTGCAACGCCTGTTCCGAATTGCCTGGGTATTCTGCCGTTACCGGCTGGACACGTTCCTGCCCCTTTCCGAACTGCCGGCGCCTCTGAAGGTGTTTTTCCTGCTGGCTCCGTGGCACTTGTTCCCCCAACCCAAGCTTGATCGCGGCGACCGCCTGCGGCTGGCACTGGAGGAGCTGGGGCCGGTATTCGTCAAGTTTGGCCAGATACTCTCCACACGACGAGACCTGCTGCCGGATGACATGGCCGAGTCCCTGAAAACCCTCCAGGATCGGGTTCCGCCCTTTCCCAGTGACGTTGCCCGGGGCATCATCGAAACTTCCCTGGGCGCCCCGGTAGCAGACCTGTTTGCCGAATTCAGCCCGGATCCGATGGCCTCGGCCTCGGTCGCCCAGGTACACGCCGCGACGCTGCGCAACGGCCAGAAGGTCGTGGTCAAGGTATTGCGCCCCGGCATCGAAAAGGTCATCCGCCAGGACCTGGCCCTGATGTACCTGATGGCCGGGCTACTGGAAAAATACTGGTCCGAAGGCAAACGCCTGCACCCGGTGGAGGTGGTGGAAGACTACGACTCCACCATCCACGATGAGCTGGACCTGCAGCGGGAAGCCGCCAATGCCAGCCAGTTGCGTCGGAATTTCGAAAATTCCCCGCTTATTTACATCCCTTTCATTGACTGGGACTACACCCGTAAAACCGTGCTGGTGATGGAACGCGTTCACGGCATTCCCATCGCCGATACCGCCGCCCTCAAGGCGGCCGGTGCGGATATGAAAGTCCTGGCAGAGAGAGGGGTCGAGATCTTTTTTACCCAGGTGTTCCGGGACAGCTTTTTCCACGCCGACATGCACCCCGGCAACATCTTTGTGGATGTCTCCAATCCGGCCGACCCCCGCTATATTGCCATCGATTTCGGCATTGTCGGCACCCTGGCGCCGGATGACCAGAGCTACCTGGCCCGCAACCTGCTGGCCTTTTTCCGCCGGGACTACCGCCAGGTGGCGCAACTGCACATTCAGTCCGGCTGGGTACCACCGGACACCCGGGTTAACGAGTTCGAGGCTGCCATTCGTACCGTTTGCGAGCCCATCTTCGAGAAGCCCCTGAAAGACATTTCGTTCGGTCACTTCCTGCTGCGCCTGTTCCAGACCGCCAGGCGGTTCAACATGGAAGTGCAGCCCCAACTGGTACTGCTGCAGAAAACCCTGCTGAACGTCGAAGGCCTGGGCCGCCAGCTCTATCCGGAGCTGGACCTCTGGAGCACGGCCCAACCGTTCCTGGAAGCCTGGATGCGCAGGCGCATTGGCCCGTCCGGACTGATCAAGTCATTGCAATCACACTTGCCGTCCTGGCTCGAGCAGTCGCCGGAAATGCCTCAACTGGTACACGACGCGCTGCTGCAACTGCGACATGCCGGCCCCACAGAGCAGCAGAATCGGGCTACACTGGAACTGCTCCGGGAACAGCAGGTCCGTACCGAGCGGCGCTGGCGCAGAACCGCTGTGGCCGCATTACTGGTTGCCGGAGCACTGGCCGGCACCCAACCCGAGTCCCGGCAGTGGGTTGAAGCGCTGCCCGCCTGGGGTTGGGCACTGTTCGCCATTGCCGGCGGGCTGGTGCTCCGGGGCGGCCGATAACCGATAAAGATTTCAGGATTCACAAAAATGCAAGATTACTCCGATAACGTCGAGACCCCTGACTGGCTGGACACCGTCCGCTGGACACCGGACGGCCTGGTGCCGGCCATTGCCCAGGACGCCGAAACCGGCGACATCCTGATGATGGCCTGGATGAACCGGGAATCCCTCAGGCTGACCGCCGAGGAGGGCCATGCGATTTACTGGTCCCGTTCCCGGGGCCAACTCTGGCGTAAGGGCGAAACGTCCGGCCATGAACAGGTGATCCGGGACATCCGGCTGGACTGCGACGAGGATGTCATCCTGCTGAAAGTGGAACAAAAAGGTGGTATCGCCTGCCATACCGGAAGGCGAAGCTGCTTTTACCGGTCCCTGAAAGACGGTCAATGGGTCAGCGTTGACCCGGTGATCAAAGACCCGGACGCCATTTACGGCAGCAACTGAGGAGCACGGACAGTGAGTGATGTACTGGAAAACCTGGCCAGGGTTCTGGAAGCCCGAAAGGAAGCGGACCCGGAAACCTCCTACGTTGCCAGCCTCCATGCCAAGGGTCTGAACAAGATCCTGGAAAAGGTGGGAGAGGAGTGCACGGAAACCCTGTTGGCGGCCAAGGACGCAGAACACACCGGTGAAACCCGGGATGTGGTCTATGAAACCGCAGACCTGTGGTTCCATAGCCTGGTGATGCTGTCCGGCTTCGGACTCGGCCCAAAGGATATTCTGGACGAGCTGGCCAGCCGGTTCGACCTGTCAGGGCTCGAAGAAAAAGCGTCACGGAACAAGTGACCGGGAGTACCCCTAACGGGGATTTCCGCGAACCGGTTCTGGTAACGTACAATGTCACGGAACAGAAACATTAAAACGAGGACCCCGTAATGGGTATCAGCATCTGGCAATTACTTATCGTACTCGGCATTGTCATTCTGTTGTTCGGAACCAAGAAACTGCGCAACATCGGCAGCGACCTGGGTGGCGCCATTCGCGGCTTCAAGAAGTCCATGAGCGACGAGGACTCCAAGACCGAGAATCCGGACTCCCTGGAAGGCAAGACCGAAGAGCAGCCGCAACCGGCGGCTGAAGATAAGCCCCGGGACAAATCCCACAGCTGAGACCTGGCTGAATGTTCGATATCGGCTTTCTTGAGCTACTGGTCAGCGGCGTCATTGCGCTGTTGGTGCTTGGCCCCGAACGGCTGCCCTCAGCTGCCCGCGCTGCCGGGCGCTGGGTGGGTGGTGCCCGGCGCATGGTCAGCCAGTTCACCTCGGAACTGGACCGGCAGCTAAAAGCTGACGAACTCCGTGAAGAACTTCGCAAGGCGGGGGATGTTGGCCTGGACGACGTTCAGAAAACCGTGCGCGGCGCCCTGGATGAAGCCAAAAAATACGAGCACATGATCCTGCCCGGGAACGAAACCAAAACGCCCGGGAGCGCCGCCGCCGAAAACACCACCGATCAACCAGAAACCCCGCAAACAGAAACCCCGCAAAGTCCGCCGGATAAACGTTCATGAATGCAAAGCCAGACGGCAATCAGATGCCTCCGGAACACCAGGAAATGCCTCTGATTGAGCACTTGCTGGAACTTCGCAATCGCCTGCTGAAAATGGTTCTGGCGGTGGTTATCTGCTTTGCAGCGATCTACCCGTTCGCCAACGAACTGTATCTGTGGTTGTCCGAACCCATCCGTTCGCTGCTGCCGGTCGGCCAGACCATGATCGCAACCGACGTCACCTCGCCCTTCTTCGCGCCCCTGAAGCTGGCGCTTGTACTGTCGGTGTTTGCCGCCATCCCCATTATTCTCTACCAGCTCTGGAGCTTTGTAGCCCCGGGGCTTTATGCCCATGAGAAGCGGCTGGCCTTTCCGCTGCTGTTTACCTCGGTGCTGTTGTTTTACCTGGGTGCCGCTTTCGCCTATTACGTGGTGTTCCCCCTGGTGTTCGGTTTCTTCACCGCCATCGGCCCGGAAGGCATTGTTGAACTGCCCGACATCAGCAGCTACCTGAATTTTGTCCTGAAAATGTTCTTCGCCTTCGGTGTGGCCTTCGAGATTCCCATCGCCACCGTCCTGCTGATTCTGACCGGGGCCACCACACCGGCGGACTTGGCGGCCAAACGCCCCTATGTCGTGGTCGGCTGCTTCATCATCGGCATGCTGCTGACCCCGCCGGATATCATCTCCCAGACTCTGCTGGCCGTGCCCATGTGGATCCTGTTCGAGATCGGGATCCTGTTCGGCCGGTTGGCAAAACGGGAAATGGCGGAACCGGATACCGACGAGCCTGCCAGCGAATGAACCTGGCGTTACTGTTCGACGAAGACTTCGTCGGCCCTGACCGGGTGATCCTGCGAGGACGCCGCCTCGCCCATTTGCAGTCCGTTATCAAGGTGGCTGCCGGTGACTCGGTGCCCGTTGGCCGGGCTGATGGCAACATGGGGACCGGCGAGGTTCTGAGACTCACGGATACCGAAACAGAACTCCGGGTGACACTGGATCATACGCCGCCCGCTCCCCTTCCTCTCACGCTGATCCTGGCCATGCCCCGGCCAAAGATGTTCCGGCGGATCCTGCAAACCTGCGCCACCCTGGGCGTAAAGGACATCTGGCTGATCAACAGCTATAAAGTGGAAAAAAGTTTCTGGCAAACCCCATGGCTGTCTGAAGCACAGGTGAGGGAAAACCTCACCCTGGGGCTGGAACAGGCAAAAGACACCCGCATGCCCCGGGTGCAGATCCGCAAGCTGTTCAAGCCCTTCGTGGAAGATGAATTGCCGGCTCTGCTGGAAGGCAGGCAGGCTCTGGTGGCTCACCCCGGAACCAGCACGCCCTGTCCGGTTCACCTGAACCAGCCAACTGCCCTGTGCGTTGGCCCGGAGGGTGGCTTTACCACTTATGAAGTCGGCAGACTGGAAGAGGCCGGGTGCCAGGGCATCCATCTTGGCCCCCGGATTCTGCGCGTGGAAACCGCTGTAACGGTTCTGGTCAGCCGACTGTTTGACGCCTGCAGGTGAGGCCGGTCAGGCTGACCGTGCCTGCCACCACCGGGCCAGCGGAGTAATCAGCGCCACCAGAACCGCCCCGGCCAGAACACCGAACAGGCCGTTGGCAGCGGTGGGAATCAGTGCCCCGGCCATGCCGCCAAAACCCTCGGCAAAGCGATGAATGGCATCGTAAACCGGCGAAAAGCCATGGATGAGAATACCGCCGCCGACCAGGAACATGGCCAGAGTGCCGAGCACCGACAGCGTTTTCATCAGATACGGCGCCAGCCACAGTATCCCCTCACCCAGCCGCTGTAAGATCGGGTTGCCTGTCTGGCTGAGGTACAGTCCTCCGTCGTCCAGCTTGACGATACCTGCCACCAGGCCATAAACGGCGACGGTGATCATGATGGCGACCACCGCCAGAACCATGAACTGCATACCAATAGTCTGGGTGGTTACGGTGCCCAAAGTGATGGCAATAATCTCGGCGGAGAGAATGAAATCGGTCCGGATGGCGCCCTTGATTTTGTCCTTCTCGACCGCGCGAAGGTCCGCCTCAGGGCTCTTCAGGGCCTCATGCAGTTCCTTCTTGCGCTTCTGATCCTCCTCCCGGTGCAGGAACTTGTGCACCAGTTTCTCGAAGCCCTCAAAACACAGGAACGCACCCCCAAGCATCAGCAGGGGCGTGACCAGCCAGGGCATGAAGAAGCTGATCGCCAGGGCCGCCGGCACCAGTATCGCCTTGTTGATCATCGAGCCCCAGGCCACGGCCCACACCACCGGCAGTTCCCGGGCCGGTTTTACCCCAGTCACCTGCTGGGCGTTGAGTGCCAGATCGTCACCCAGAACACCCGCCGTTTTTTTCGTTGCGGCTTTGGTCATCAGGGCAACATCGTCCAGCACGGAGGCGATGTCATCGATCAGTACGAGTAAACTGCTTCCTGCCATTAAACATTCCTTTGTTGATGCGTTTCAGGCATTTAGGCCCATGGCCTCGGCGGCAATCCGGTTCTTGACCGGCCCCAACTGATTGAGCCAGCGCATGCCGGTGTTCCGTAACCAGCGCACCGGCAGTTCGTCGCGACCAAACAGCAGCCTGAATACTTCCATCGTGGCCATCATGGTGAGATTTTCACCTTTCCGGCGGCGCTGATAGCGCTCCAGAACCAGCTCGTTGGCCGGGTTCAGACCGGCCTTCCGGGCCCGTGACAGCTCGTCCAGCAGGGCGCGGACATCACCATAACCCAGGTTGGCACCCTGCCCGGCCAGCGGGTGAATGGTGTGGGCGGCGTCCCCCACCAGGGCGAAACCGGGGGCAATGTAGTTCTTGGCGTGGCGCTGGCGAAGCGGAAAGGCAAACCGGCGGGAAACCGCTTCAACCGCCCCCAGCTCCCGCTCAATGGCCCGCTCAAGCTCAGCCGTGAAATCAGCGTCGCCAAGCGCCATCAGCCGACGGGCCTCCTCGGTGTCCTGGGACCAGACAATGGAACAGAAATGCTCATCTCCGGATTCGGTCAGCAGGGGCAGGAACGCCAGTGGCCCGGTCAGTGAAAACCGCTGCCAGGCAGTAAACCGGTGGCTCTGGCTGGTGCGCACCGTGCATACAATAGCCTGCTGATCGTAGTCCCATTCCCGGGTTGGCAGGCCCAGCCACTGACGCAAGCGGGAGTTGGCGCCGTCGCAGCCCACCACCAGATGGGCAGCCAGCGCACGGCCATCCTCCAGTTCAACCGTCAAGTCGTCGGACCCACGCCGGCAGCCGGTCATGATCGCGCCTTCAATCAGCTCAACCGGGCTTTCTTCCAGGGCTTCGAACAGAGCCCGCACAATGCTCCGGTTCTCGATGATAGTTCCCAGGGCCCGAGCCTGGAGTTCCGCCGCCTCGAACTCTATACGCCCGGTTCCATCACCATCCCAGACGGTCATGCTCTGGTATGGGCAATGGCGGCCGGCGGTAATGCCGGACCACACCCCGAGTTGCTCCAGCAGTTGCTGGCTGGCAACCGAAATGGCACTGACCCGGGGCTCAAAATCCGCCACGGTTTCGGCCGGACCAGGCGCCTGAACCAGTGTTTTATGCTCAGCCCCCTCAACCAGGCCCACATGCCAGCCCTGGCGGGACAGGCCCAGGGCCAGGGCCGAACCGATCATGCCACCACCGGCCACCAGGATATCGAAGGTTGTTGAGTCACTCATGGCGCGTCCCGCCCCTGTTTAACCTGCCCGGACGGCTTATCACCGCCCGGCGTCCGCCCAGCCCCATGGCCTTGCGGGCAAACCAGCGTTTTGCTCCAGGCAGAAGATCAAGACCCACCAGCCCCGCATCCCGGGCGGCGGTGATCGGTGGCATCGACTGCCCAAACACCCGCACCAGTGAATCCGAGAACCGGACCGTCTGCTGCCAGTCCTGCCGATGCCGCGCCTGATACCGCCTGAGCACATCCAGGTCGCCAATGGATTTGCCCTGCTCTGTCGCCAGCCGGAACTGCTCTACCAACGTCATCAAGCCCCGCAGGGCGAGATTGAAGCCTTGCCCCGCCACCGGATGAAGCGCGTGGGCCGCATTGCCCACCAGAGCAACCCCGGGGCGGACGGGTTCGTCCACCGTGGTCAGCGTCAGCGGGTAATGATGGCAGCTGCCGATTCGGGTAAACCGCCCCAGGCGCCAGCCGAACCGTTCCTGCAGCCGCCGGCATTTGTCGGTATCCGGCAGCTCCAGAACCTCGGCCAGGGCCTCGTCGTTCAGAGTCCATACCAGCGCAGACTGATGGCCGGCGCAGGATGGGGAACCGTGGGGCAACAGCGCCATGGGGCCCGCATCGGTGAATCGCTCAAAGGCAGTAAAGCCATGATTATCACTGGTGGAGATGTTGGCGATCAGGGCATTCTGGCCATAACTGTGGTGACTGGGCTGGAAGCCGAGTTTCTCCCGCAATCCGGAGCGTCCGCCATCCGCCACCACCAGGCAGCGGGCAGTCAGCTCACGGGTGCCGTTGTCATCAGAGGTCAGTTGCACCCGAACGCCCTCGGGCATTGGCGTCATATCCGTGACTTCCGCCGGCGCCTGCCACTGAACATTGGTTTCCAGCAGCTCCCGCATCAGGCAAAGGCCCATCCAGCGGTTATCGGCGACGTAACCCAGGGCTTCCTGCCCGTGCTCGGAGGCGTGCAACCGGGTCGCCCCGAAATGGCCCCGGTCAGACACATGAATGTGGTGGATCGGCGTCGCATGTTCTGCCAGCCGGTGCCAGAGCCCAAGCTCCTCGAAGATCAGCCGGGAGCCCCAGGCCAGTGCCGTGGAACGGGCGTCGTAACTGGGCTGGTAACTCTCGGGCAGGGCATCAGGCGAGAGCGGGAACGCCTCCACCACGGTCACCCGCAGCGAGGGCACCATCCGGGCCACCGCCAGAGCGAGCGTTGCCCCGGCAAGGCCACCGCCGGCAATGATCAGATCGGTATCGGGCTTGGTCACAGGTTGTCAGTCCGCCATCAGGGCTTCAATGTCGGCGATGGTTTTGGGAGCCGCATCGGTCAGAACCCGGCAACCGCCCTTGGTCACCACCACGTCGTCTTCAATACGGATGCCAATGCCCCGCCACTTCTCATCCACATTGGTATTGTCCGGCGCGATGTAGAGCCCTGGCTCAACCGTCAGCACCATCCCGGGCTCCAGCTGGCGCCAGGCATCGCCCACCTTGTAATCCCCCACATCATGCACATCCATTCCCAGCCAGTGGCCGGTGCGGTGCATGAAGAAGGGCTTATAGGCTTCGTTGGCGATGGCGTCTTCCACCGTGCCGGACAACAGGCCCAGATCGATCAGGCCCCGGGTCAGCACCTCCAGCGCCGCCTCATGGGGCCGGTTCCAGTGGTTTTCCGGAGAAACCGCCTCAATGGCCTGGTACTGCGCCGCCAGGACCACCTCATACAAGGCACGCTGCTCGGTGCTGAATTTGCCGCTGACCGGGAAGGTCCGGGTAATGTCCGAGGCGTAGCACTGGTACTCGCAGCCGGCATCAATCAACACCAGGTCGCCTTCTTTCAGCGGCGCGCTGTTCTCGATGTAGTGGAGGATGCAGCCGTTGGCTCCGCCGCCGACAATCGAAGGGTAAGCCGTTGATCGGGCACCGTGTTCCATGAAGGTGTGGATCAGTTCGGCTTCCAGGTTGTATTCGAAGCCGCCTTTTCGGGCCCGCTTCATGGCCCGGCAATGAGCCTCGGCGCTGATCTCGCCGGCCTTGGCCATGACCTTGATTTCATTGGCGCTTTTGAAAAGCCGCAGGTCGTGAAGCAGATGCTCCAGAGCCACAAACTCACCGGGCGGGTGGGCACCACTGCGGACCTTGCTGCGAATCACCTTCACCCAGTCCATCACCCGGGCGTCGAAATGATCGTCCCTGCCCAGCGGGTAGTAGACCCGGCTGCGACCTTCGATCATGCCCGGCAGGATGTCATCAATGTCGGAGACCGGAAACGCATCGTCCAGGCCATAACGCTCAATGGCCCCCTCCGGGCCCACCAGAAAACCGTCCCAAAGCTCTTTTTCCGGATGCCGCTCCTTGCAGAACAGGACCGACTCGCCATGTTCCCGCCCCGGGATCAGGGCCAGTACCGCCTCTGGCTCACCAAAACCGGACAGGTAATGAAAATCGCTGTCCTGGCGAAACGGGTGCAGCACGTCCCGGTTGCGAACACGCTCCGGCGCCGCCGGAATAATGGCAATGCTGTCCGGCGCCATCCGCTCCATCAGCTTGCGACGGCGCTCGGCAAACTCCTTCAGAGGTATCATGGAGGTCATACACTCTCCTGCAGTCGTTGGCCTGCTCAGTGCAGGGTCGGCGATTCAGACGCCGGCTTTTCCGGGGCATTGAACTCGGTAAACACCGCCAGCGCCCCCAGCCGGATGTATTCGGTAATCTCCAGTAGCTGTTGCTCGCTTTCATCGTCCGCTTCCTCGTCGTCGGAAAGCTGGCTGATTGCTACCATATCCTCAATCAGCTCGCGAATCTCGTCCGGAGCCTGCCCCAAAGCCTCCCCGGCAGCCAGCGCCATTCCTTCCAGAAATCCCCGCACCCAGGCGACCAGGGCCTCAAGGCGCTGCTCAATGGCGTAATCATCGTCAGGCAATAGAGGATGGAAACTCATGTCGGCCGATTTCAAGAGCCCCAGAGCCTGATCGTAGGCCTTATTCATGAACGGGGCGAGGTCGCCGGACTCCTCGGCAGCGCTCTCGGGCAACCCCATGTGCTCGCACACCATCGCCAACCAGTCCAGTTCTTCAATACGGGATCCGGCAGCCAGCCGCCCACACAGGGCTCCATGCAATTCGGAGGGATGGCTGAACGCCTTGTGGGCGGTAAAGACATTGGCCCAGCGCTCAAATTCAGCGGCGCGGGCAGCACCGGAAGTGTCGGATTCTGACATGAAACAGGCGGATCCTGTGTTGTTGAATGAAGTGCCTATCCTAGCATTCAGGGGATGCCAAGGCACTTCCCGTCGGATGGCCCGATGATACCCCACTGGAGAACACGCCTGAACCCGACAGCAGACGCCCGGATTCGCAGAGGCGGCTGATCAGTGATCTGCATCACGCAGGGGCTGCAATGACAAGCCTGTAAATTGACCGACTTACCATCCACACTTATAGTTGGCTTTAATAACCTCAAACCACTGCTGGGCACCTCATGGAACAGTCCGAAGTACAGGCATTAGCGGACAAGCTGGACAGGCTGATAGAGCACTGCCAGAAACTGGAGCGGGACAACGCCACACTGCGGGTGCTGCAGGATGACTGGAACCGGGAACGGGTCCAGCTGATGCAGAAGAACGATCACGCGAAGCACAAGATCGAAGCCATGATCGGCCGCCTTCGGGCACTGGAGCATCACTGATGGCACGGCAATCCACCACCGTTGAGGTGAAGATCCTCGACAAGGAATATCTGGTCGCCTGTCCTGAGGAAGAACAGGACGCACTGATCAGGGCCGCAAGGCACCTGGATAGCAAAATGCGGGAAATCCGCGCAGGCGGCAAAGTATTCGGCACCGAGCGCATTGCTGTCATGGCTGCCCTGAACATGACCCATGAATTGCTTGAACGCGACACCATGTCCGACGCCACCAGCACACTGCTCAGGGCCATGGACAACAAACTCGACGGTGCCCTCGGTGACGGCTCGGGCCATTAAAATCCGCACAGAATGCATGACAGGTGTTGCAATCGGCCCCGACCCTGCCCGTATAATGGGATCAACTTCCTGGGCTGTTCGCTATGGTCGGATACGTCCTCGAGCCGATGCGCATTACCCAGGTGGCTACTTCAGGGCATTGTGAGCACGTCCCCGTCAGGGGAAAGCCTAATATGTCACAGCGGCCACCGACCTTGAACTCTGGGTTCAAGGGCAACATCCGATAACGGCAGCCCGGGAAGCTTTATTTTGAGCCAGTTTATCGCCCCCCAACCGTTTGAATACCATCCGGACACCCTTTCGCGCAGTGACCTTCGCAAACGCCTTCGGCAGCACCGGCGCGCGCTTAGTTTCGAGCAGCAGCAACAAGCCGCCGAGTACCTGGCCCTGAACCTGCTGAAGAATCCCGACCTGCACCGCGCCCGCCACATTGCCATCTATCTGCCCAACGACGGCGAGATTGACCCGCATGTCTACCTGGACATTGCCCTGCGCAAGGGCATCCGCTTCTATCTGCCCGTACTGCACCCGATTCACGAAGGCAGACTGGTGTTCAGTCCCTATTACGACGGCGTGGAGCTGACCGCCAACCGTTTCGGCATTCCCGAACCGGCGTTCAGCAAAGGCCTTCGGCGCCCGGCATGGGCACTGGATGCGGTGCTGTTTCCGTTAGTGGGTTTTGATGAGAACGGCGGAAGGCTGGGAATGGGCGGGGGATTCTACGACAGGACGTTTGCCTTCAGCCGGATACGACCACGACTGGCCCCAAAACTGATCGGTCTGGCCCATGATTTTCAGAAAGTAGAAAAGCTGCCAGTAGAACCCTGGGACGTGCCCCTGCACAGCGTGGTTACCGATAAACGGCGTTACCGATTCACCGGCTGACTAATGACCTGAACAGAGCCTACAAGGCTGTTGGCCCTGCCATTTTTGTCTTCTGAGGTGTGGATGGATGTGAAACCGGTTATCACAAGGCCGATGGCAAAAATCAGCACAATGGCTTTGATGATGTCAGGCTTGCCGCCCATGGCTTCAGTTCCTCAAAATGCAGTTTTGAAAGTGTCGGGAAATCAGTGAGCTATTCTTGACTTCAAGAATCAGAAGAAAGACTAACACCTATCTGCACTTTTACAATTTTTGACAGATTAAAATTAGGTAAGCTTTGTGCACGGCGGCCGGCCAGGGTCTGGTAGGGCTTTCCAAAACACGCTGTAAATACGTCCCTGTACGCTTGGCTCCGCCATCCATGGCTCCGCACAGTTTTGGAAAGCCCTACCAGCCCCTGACCTACTCTACGTTAGCTCGATCGTGCATTTCCTTGCCCAAGAAACAGCTGGTAAGCCTCATTGTCCGTCATGTTTTCATAGCGGAAGCCGACCTTGTCCAGCATTTTCTCGAAATCCTGCACTTCGTCATCTTCCACCTGAGCCCCCAACAGAACACGGCTGTAGGCTGCGCCATGGTTTCGGTAGTGGAACATGGAGATGTTCCAGCGGGTGCCCAGTGACATCAGGAACTTCAGCAAAGCGCCGGGGCGCTCCGGAAACTCGAACTGGAAAACCTTTTCGTTGGTAATGGTCGGCGCGTGGCCGCCCACCATATGGCGAATGTGCTGCTTGGCCAGGTCGCTGTCGGTCAGGTCGACCACGGAATAGCCATTCTCCCGCAGGTCCTGAACCAGGTCTTCACGGCCGTGGCCACCCGCTGCGATCTGGATGCCCACGAAAATCGTGGCATTGGTGGCGTCGGCATACCGATAGTTGAACTCGGTGATGCTGCGTTTGTGCAGGGCATTGATAAAGGTCTTGAACGCCCCCGGCTTTTCCGGAATGGTCACGGCCAGGATGGCCTCGCGCTTCTCACCGACTTCCGTGCGCTCGGAAATGTAGCGCAGGCGATCAAAGTTCATGTTGGCACCGCTCAGGGTGGCAATCAGGTTTTCGTCCTCAATCTGCTCCCGCTCGATGTACTTCTTGATCCCGGCCACGCCCAGCGCACCGGCCGGTTCGGCAATAGAACGGGTATCCTCAAACACATCCTTGATGGCGGCACAGATTTCGTCGGTGGATACGGTGATCACCTCGTCCACGTGGTCCTTGCAGATCTCCCATGGGTACTTGCCGATCTGCTTGACCGCCACGCCGTCGGCGAAAATACCGACTTCGTCCAGCACCACCCGCTTGCCCGCCTTCATGGCCGCCTGCAAACAGTTGGAATCCTCCGGCTCGACGCCAATTACTTTGACCTCGGGACGCAGATATTTGATGTACGCCGCCATGCCGGCAATCAGTCCGCCACCGCCAACACAGATGAAAATGGCATGGATCGGCTTGCTGAACTGCCACATGATTTCCATGGCCACCGTGCCCTGGCCGGCGATCACATCCGGATCGTCATAGGGCGGGATGTAGGTGTAGCCGTGTTTCTGGACCAGTTCCTGGGCATGGGCAGCGGCTTCATCAAAGGCATCGCCCTTCAGTACCACCCTGGCACCGTGGTCCCGCACTGAGCGCACCTTGATCTCAGGCGTGGTCTGGGGCATCACAATCACAGCCTTGATGCCAAGCTTTTTCGCCGCCAGAGCCACACCCTGCGCATGATTGCCAGCCGAGGCACAGATCACGCCCCTGGCCTTCTGCTCTTCGGAAAGCTGGGCAATCCGGTTATAGGCGCCGCGAATCTTGAAGGAGAACACCGGCTGAAGATCTTCACGCTTGAGCAGAATATTATTGCCAAAACGCTTGGACAGACTACGGGCTTCAGTGAGGGGTGTTTCAATGGCCACGTCATAGACGCGCGCATCGAGAATCTTCTTGATGTAGCGTTGCGGCATAGCAATTCCGGCTTTTGGTTGGTTTGCGGTTGATGGTCGGCTGGGAAAAACCCACAGTGTAGAAAGTTTGCACGCCAGCCGTCTATAAGCAGAGCGCTCTTAAGCGCTATAATGCGTGCAAATCCCATCTGATTTGCAGCCGGAGCCTCCCATGACCCAGGACGAACTGAAAAAAGCCGTCGCCAAAGCCGCCCTTGATTACATCGCCCCTCGTCTGGATAGCGACAGCATCATCGGCGTTGGCACCGGGAGCACCGCCAACTTCTTTATCGACCTGTTGGCCGAGCTGAAAACTGAATTTGACGGTGCCGTCGCCAGCTCCGAAGTCACCGCCGAGCGCCTGAAAAGCCATGGCATTCCGGTCTATGACCTCAACAGTGCCGGCGAACTGGAGTTTTATGTTGACGGTGCTGACGAAACCAACGAGCGCCTGGAGCTGATCAAGGGTGGCGGTGCCGCCCTGACCCGGGAGAAGATCGTGGCGGCGGTCGCCAAAACCTTCATCTGCATCGCAGACGACTCCAAGATGGTCGGTATTCTGGGCAAATTCCCGCTGCCGGTGGAAGTCATCCCCATGGCCCGCAGCCATGTTGGCCGGGAGATCGTCAGACTCGGGGGCGATCCGGTTTACCGGGAAGGCGTAGTGACCGATAACGGCAACATCATCATCGATGTTCACAACATGGACATTTCCCGCCCGATCCAGATCGAGGAAAAGCTCAACAACATCGTGGGCGTGGTCACCAACGGCCTGTTTGCCCGCCGCCCGGCTGATTTGTTGCTGCTTGGCACCAAAGACGGGGTGAAGAGCATTCCCCGCAAGGGCGCCTGAGCCTCCCCTACCTGGATTACGCAACAGAGCTGGCCTTTCGGGCCAGCTTTTTTATTGCCCCACGGAAGGCAAACCAAGCGCTTGCTTGGGTTCAGGAATTACGCGACACTGCTTGCCATTGATTCCGATCAGGGGGGACTCGACCATGTCCGATTACTTCAACGAAACTCACGAACAGGTGCGCCAGACTGCCCGCAAGTTCATCGATACCCATGTGCTGCCCCATATCGATGACTGGGAAGAAGCCGGCGAATTCCCGCGAGCGCTCTACAAAAAAGCCGGCGATGCGGGCCTGCTGGGCATCGGCTTCCCGGAAGCCCTGGGCGGCATCGGCGAAGGGGACATCTTTCTGAAGGTGGCCGTGTCCGAAGAACTCATGCGCTCCACCTCTGGCGGACTCGTTGCCGGCCTCGGCTCCCTGGATATCGGCCTGCCCCCGGTCGCCAAGTGGGCAAAGAAAGAGGTCCGCGAGCAGATTGTTCCGCCGGTACTCCGGGGCGAGAAAATCTCTGCCCTCGCCGTTACCGAACCCGGTGGCGGTTCGGATGTGGCCAGCCTCAAAACCAGGGCCGTTCGCAGTGGTGACCACTACATGGTCAACGGCAGCAAAACCTTCATCACCAGCGGCATGCGCGCCGACCATTACACCGTCGCCGTCCGCACCGGGGGCGAGGGCCACGGTGGCATCAGCCTGCTGCTCATTGACCGGGACATGCCCGGGTTCTCCACCGGCAGGAAGCTGCGGAAAATGGGCTGGTGGGCCAGCGACACCGCCGAACTCTTTTTTGAAGACTGCCGTGTCCCCGTCGACCGACTGATCGGCGCCGAAAACGCCGGTTTCATCGCCATCATGAGCAACTTCCTGGCCGAGCGCCTGAGTCTGTCCATCATGGCCTACATGACCGCCCAACTCGCCTATGAGGCAGCCCTGGAATACGCCCAGCAGAGGCTGGCTTTTGGCCGCAGCATCGCCGGCTTCCAGGTAACCCGCCACAAACTTGTGGACATGGCCACCCAGATTGACGTGGCCCGGGAATACACCTACCGCTGCGCTGCCCTGATGCAGGCCGGCAAGAACCCCATCAAGCAGGTAGCCATGGCCAAGAACTTCTCCGTGGACGTCTGCGAAAAGGTCACCCGGGAAGCCGTGCAACTGTTCGGTGGCATGGGGTATATGCGGGAAACCGTGGTCGAGCGCCTCTACCGGGATGCCAAGATCCTCTCTATTGGTGGCGGCACCACCGAAATCATGAAAGAGCTCATTGCCAAGCAGATCAAGCTCTGAGTTGTGGGTTCCGAGTTCGCCCTCTTGTCCTGACCCAGCCTGCTGGGTTTTGGTGGCGGGGCATGTCAGTGGCTGTTCCAAAACACGCTACGAGCACGTCCATGTGCGCTTGTTTCGGGCCATCCATGGCCCTCTACAGTTTTGGAACAGCCACTGACACGCCCCGTTCGAACACTTTGCAATCCTCGTGTTGAATATTGCGTTCTTTGTTTCGGGTTTACTTCAACGGTTTTCCTCAAAGGTTCGGGCGGGTATCTGGCGGGGCTTTCCGAAAACGTGGAGCGCCAGGGATGGCGCGACCGAGCCCTACATGGACGTATTCACGGGCGCTTTTCGGAAAGCCCTGCCAGATGGCCGCTTGCACCAAACATAAAGGCCAAGCGATACCAGCAACCAAGCCAAAAACCAACGACCAAGGTTTAGTTTCGAACTGCAGGATACTCCCGTATAATTGCGCCCACTTTTTAACCGCAGTTAAACGTACCTTTAACGTACCAGGAAGGATCGCACATGCAATTCGACAACATCCCCTCAGGCAAGAACCCGCCTGAAGACATCTACGTTGCCATCGAAATCCCGGCCAACAGCTCACCGGTCAAGTACGAACTGGACAAAGACATGGGCGCTCTGCTGGTAGACCGTTTCATGGCGACCCCCATGTTCTACCCGGCCAACTACGGTTTCATCCCGCACACCCTGGCCGACGACGGCGACCCCCTGGACGTGTTGGTAGTAACCCCCTACCCGGTTCAGGCAGGCTCCGTGATCCGTTGCCGCCCGGTTGGCGTGCTGAACATGGAAGACGAAGCCGGTGGTGATGCTAAGCTGGTTGCCGTGCCCCACGACAAACTGACCACCACCTACCATAACGTTCGGGAAATCACCGATCTGCCCGAGCTGCTGCGCGATCAGATCAAGCACTTCTTCGAGAACTACAAGACACTTGAGCCGGGCAAGTGGGTCAAGGTTCAGGGCTGGGACAACGCCGAAGCTGCCAAAAAAGCCATCGTGGATTCCGTGAACGCCTACAAGGGCTGATCCGGTAATTCCAGGGCACAAAAAACCGGGACGCGATGCCCGGTTTTTTTATGCTTGCCCACCCGGGACAGGTCATCAATCACCCCCGGGAAAGCAGATCTCGCATATCACTGATTGCCGCGCTGGCCCGGGAGAGATAGGCGGCCATGGTCAGTGAGTGATTGGCGAGTACGCCAAAACCGCTGCCGTTCAGTACCACCGGGCTCCACATTGGCCCCTGGGCACCCTCCAGCTCAATGATCACCTGTTTCATACTGGACATGGCATTTTTGTCCTGCAGCACCTTCCGGAAGTCCACCTCAATGGCACGGAAGATATGCAACAGGGCCCAGGAACTTCCCCGGGCTTCGTAGAGAACATCATCAATCTGGGTCCAGGGCGTCTTCACATCAATGCCCACTGCCTCTTCCTGCAGTGGGTTATCCATATCCATATTGGCCACTGCATCAGATACCGAGGCCTTGCCGACACTCTCGCCCAGTGTTCTTGAGAGGCTGCCGATTCTGGTTTCAAGGTCCGCCAGCCAGTTTGCCAGATTGTCCGCCCGAGCGTAGAACTGGGCATTGGCCTGCTCCGGACTCGACAGCCGGTTGAGGTAACGCTTCAGGGCTGCGATACCGCGACGGTATTCCGCTTCGGTAGACGGGATGGCCCAGCTTCCGCTGTCAAAATGAAACTGCGGCTCGGCAATGATCAGGTCCGGATCCTCTGCGGACTGGCTCTGGGATCGGGCGATATCGCGGCGCATGGCCCGGGACAGGTCCCGGAGCTGCACCAGCACGCCGAACTCCCAACTGGGCATGTTATCCAGCCAAACGCCAGGCGGGAATATATCGTTGGAGATATAGCCGCCGGGCTTTTCAAGCAGGGTTTCTGCGATCCGGATCATGGTCACCGTGGTCGCGAAACCCGTCACCGGTTCACGCTCCATGGAATTGGCTACAGAGCGGGTATATTCACGAACTGAAAACGCGTCGGGCTCGCTGCTCCAGTACATGCCGAGGACGACCGACACCAGGAGGTACACCACCAGCAAAGCCAGAATGAGTTTGCCAATAACACCGCTGCCCCCGGCATAATCCTGAACATCGTCTTTCCTGCCCCTGAAGTACTGTCTGATTTTGCCTGGCATATGACTTTTAATCCCCTGTCTGTTGATTGTCAGCGGCAAACGGCCGGCCAGGATGGTAACCCATGGCTCCGTCGATACCCAGCGTACAGAGTACCGAGTATTCCGCCGCAGTTTCCACTCCTGTGGGAGCATGGCCCGGCCGGCGATCTGCCCATCCCGGTGATTCGGATAATGAATCGACAGATACCGCCCGCTGGCCAGGTGATTGTGACCTGCACCGCAGAGTTGACAAACATTTACAGTGCGCAACCTACGCCGACAACATTAAACACTATAGACTCTGCAAAAGGACTAAGGTTGAAAAATTGTCCGCACCGGGGAAGGACGACCAATAACGAAAAAGAGACAGGCCGGAGCAGCATGAACGACGAAAGCCAGAAAGAAAAACTCAGGCAGCATTTCGCACGCCGTGTAACAACCCAGGCCCGGGTTGTTCTGGATACCTGGCAAAAGATTCACGAAGACGGTGAGAAGGCCGCGGCTCATCGCGGGGAGTTCGCCGCCGCCACGGACAAACTGGTCCGTTACGCACAACGTTTCGAAATGGTCAGCCACGCCGAAGCGGGCCAGACCATCCTTGAGCTGATCAACCACTGGGAGGCCGGTTCAGCGCTGGACGAGACTCTGGAACGGAAACTCCAGGATGCCATCGAAGCCCTCTCCCAAAGCACGCTGCGCCGGACGGACCGCAACAATCCCGAAGTGCCTCACCAGTTCCGTCGCACTCCGGTTTACATTGCCCTGACCCACCAGGAGATGGCAGCCCGCCTCATCCGTCAGCTGGAGTTTTTCGGCTTCCGGGCCTCAGCCTTTGCCAGTCCCGAAGATCTGACCGAAGCCTGCGCACTGCACAAGCCGGAAACCATTCTGGTGGATGTTAACTTTGGCGGCACGCCCAATGCGGGCATCGCCACCATTGAACATCTGCAGGAACGTCACGACACGCCCATCCCGATCATCTTCGTGAGCGACGAGGACGGTTCCATCGAGACCCGGCTGCAGGCTTCCCGCTGTGGCGGCGAGGAATTCTTCTATCCGGCGGTTGATCCCGGCCAACTGATCGAGAAGATCGAAACCTACACCCATGGCAATACAGTGGAGCCCTATAAGGTACTGGTACTGGACGACTCCCGGGCCCAGGCCAAATACATGGAGACGGTGCTGAAAAAAGCGGGCATGACCGCCCACATCATCACCGACCCGATGCAGATTATTCATGGCCTGGAGGAATTTTCTCCGGAGATCATCATCCTGGATATGTACATGCCAGGCTGCACCGGCATGGAAATCGCCCGGGTAATCCGCCAGCAGGACCGCTTTCACAGCGTACCCATCATTTACCTGTCGGCGGAAGAAGATGTCAGCAAGCAGCTCCACGCAATGAGCCTGGGCGGTGACGACTTCCTCACCAAACCGATCGATCCCAAACACCTGATTGCGACCATTCATAACCGCGGGCGGCGCGCGCGTTCACTGCTGGCGCTGATGATCCGCGACAGCCTGACCGGGCTGTTCAACCACACTCACACCCTGCACCTGCTGGACCAGGAAATTGTCAGGGCGCGGCAGAAAGGCCAGCCTCTGTGCTTTGCGATGATCGACATCGACTATTTCAAGAAGGTGAACGACACCTTTGGCCACCCGATTGGAGACCGCGTGCTGCGGAGCCTGTCGATGTTCCTCAAGCAGCGCCTGCGCAAAACCGATCACATTGGCCGCTATGGCGGTGAGGAATTTGCCATCATCCTGCCCAACACCCGCCCAAGCGATGCGCGGAACGTGCTCAACGAAATTCGCGAACGCTTCTCGGAACTGCAGCGGCCAGCGGGGGACAGGGAGTTCAATGTTACCTTCAGTTGTGGCATCGCGGACTGGAATGAAGATACCTCCCAGGCCCTGTGCGAGCGCGCGGACCGGGCGCTCTACACCTCCAAGGAACATGGCCGCAACTGCGTTACCCTGGCGGATTGACCATCCAGCCCCGCCCCTGCCCCGCCGGGCAAGCTTCAGCCCTTGCCCGGCGCCTGCCATTTATGAAACCAACGTCGTATAGAAGTTCTTACCAACGTTCACGACAATGACTGTCATCAACGGAAAGATCCCGTTTCGCTTCATTTGCCGTCTTTTTACGACCAATGGACAACAGGGAAGATTGTCAAAAAGTGTTGATCTGAGGGAAACAAGCACGCACCATTGAGGGAACTTGCCGTTAATTTCGGCGATCCTGTTAAAAGACATCAAGGCAGACAGAACCATGTCGACAATTCTCGTGCTCCATGGCCCCAACCTCAACATGCTCGGCAGCCGAGAGCCAGAGGTCTATGGTTACGAGACACTGGCCGATATTGACGACCGGCTGCGGTCGCGGGCGGCAGAGCAAGGCCACCACCTGCTGCACCTGCAGTCAAACGCCGAATACGAACTGATTGAGCGGGTTCACGAAGCCCGGGCGGAAGGCGTGGATTTCATTATTATCAATCCTGCGGCTTTTACCCACACCAGCGTTGCCCTCAGGGATGCCATGCTGGCTTCGGGGATCCCCTTTATCGAAGTGCATCTTTCCAACGTGCATGCGCGGGAACCCTTCCGGCATCACTCCTATTTCTCGGATATCGCCAAAGGCGTTATCTGTGGGCTGGGCAGCCAGGGGTACGACCTCGCACTTCAGGCCGCCCTGAAACGCATTCACCGATAGACCTGACAAAACGGGACTGGACTGACTATGGATATTCGCAAAATCAAGAAACTGATCGAGCTGCTTGAGGAATCTGATGTCGAGGAGCTGGAGATTCATGAGGCCGACGATTCGGTGCGCATTTCTCGCCGCCGCGAGCCGGCCGCCGGCACCCACTACATGAGCCATTATCCGGCCCCCGCGCCGCAGGCAGCCCCCACTCCGGCGGCCTCTGCACCGGCCGCGGAAGAACCATCAGCGCCGGCAGCTCCGGCCGGCCACACCCTGAAATCCCCGATGGTGGGCACGTTCTATCGCTCCCCGTCTCCCACTGCCAAGGCATTTGTGGAAGTCGGCCAGACCGTCAACGTGGGTGATGTGGTCTGCATCGTGGAAGCCATGAAGATGATGAACCAGATCGAGGCTGACAAGAGCGGAACCATCACGGAGATCCTGGTCGAGAATGGCCAGCCGGTCGAGTTTGACCAGCCCCTGGTCGCCATTTCCTGAACGGGGTAATAGTTACTCATGGCCATGTTAGAGAAAGTACTGATCGCAAACCGGGGTGAAATTGCCCTCCGGATTCTGCGCGCCTGCAAGGAGCTGGGCATCAAGACCGTGGCAGTGCACTCCCAGGTCGACCGTGATCTGATGCACGTACGCCTGGCAGACGAGTCTGTCTGTATTGGCCCCAACAGTCCGACCGACAGCTACCTGAACATCCCGACAATTATCAGTGCGGCAGAAGTCACCGACTCCGTGGGCATTCACCCCGGCTATGGTTTTCTTGCCGAGAACGCCGATTTCGCCGAACAGGTCGAGAAAAGCGGATTCCGTTTTATCGGGCCCAAGGCCGAGACCATTCGCCTCATGGGTAACAAGGTGTCTGCCATCAACGCCATGATCAAGGCGGGCGTTCCAACCGTGCCGGGATCAGACGGCCCGCTCGACGAAGACGAAGAACGGACACTCCGTATTGCCCGGGAAATCGGATACCCAGTGATGATCAAGGCCGCGTCCGGCGGCGGTGGTCGCGGTATGCAGGTGGTCCACTCGGAAGCGGCCCTGCTCAAGGGTGTCCAGATTACCCAGAGCGAGGCCAAGAATGCCTTTGGCGATCCGACGGTGTACCTGGAGAAATTCCTGGAAACACCCCGGCACGTGGAGGTTCAGGTGCTGGCCGACATGCACGGCAACTGCATTCATCTGGGCGACCGTGACTGCTCCATGCAGCGCCGGAACCAGAAAGTCATTGAAGAAGCTCCGGCTCCGGACGTCAATCCGGAATCCCGGGAGCGCACCCTCAAGGCCTGCACCGATGCCTGCAAGGAAATTGGCTACGTTGGCGCCGGTACCTTTGAGTTCCTGTACCAGGACGGGGAGTTTTATTTCATCGAAATGAACACCCGGGTTCAGGTTGAGCACCCGGTCTCCGAAATGGTGACGGGCGTGGACATTGTCCGCGAACAGCTGCGTATTGCCAGCGGTCTGCCGCTGCAGTACACCCAGGATGATATCCGCATTTCCGGGCACGCCATCGAGTGTCGGATCAACGCGGAAGACCCGAAAACCTTCGTACCGAGCCCGGGCAAGGTCACACACTTCCACGCGCCTGGCGGTAACGGTGTGCGGGTTGATTCGCACCTTTACAGTGGCTACACGGTACCGCCGTTCTACGATTCACTGATCGCCAAACTGATCACCTGGGGTGACGATCGCGAGATCGCACGGCGGCGCATGAAGAACGCGCTGGACGAACTGCTGGTCGAGGGCATCAAGACCAACCAGTCCCTGCATCGAAAACTGGTACGCGATGGTGGTTTTAAGCAGGTAGACTTCACCATCCACTACCTCGAGAAACTGATGCGGGATTAATCATGCCCTGGATACAACTCCAGATCCCGGCTGATCCGGATAACGCGGATCAGCTGGAGGATCTGCTCATGGAGATGGGCTGTGACGCCGTCTCCATGGAAGATGCCGCCGACCAGCCCCTGTACGAGCCGGACCTCGGCACTACCCCGCTCTGGAGCCAGACCACCGTCGCCGGATTATTCGAATCCGACCGGGATATCGAGCAGCTTTGCGCCGATATCCGCGATGCCTGGCACCAGCAAACCCAGCAGGCGCTCCCGGAAATCGAAGTGACACTGGTTGAAGACAAGGACTGGGAACGGGCCTGGATGGGCGATTTCCAGCCCCTGAAATTCGGTGAACGGCTCTGGATTGTTCCCAGCTGGCACGAGGCTCCGGACCCGGACGCCGCCAATCTGATGCTGGACCCCGGCCTCGCCTTTGGGACCGGCACCCACCCGACGACTGCCCTCTGCCTGGAGTGGCTGGACGGACAGGATGTGCAGGGCAAGCAGGTCATCGATTATGGCTGCGGTTCGGGCATTCTTGGCCTGGCTGCCCTGTTACTGGGCGCAGACCATGTGATTGGTGTCGATACCGACCCCCAGGCCCTGGAGGCCAGCCGGGGAAACGCTCGCCGGAATGGCGTCGACGACAGCAAGCTGGACCTCTATCTGCCGGAGGACGAGCCCGACACCCAGGCGGACGTCATGCTGGCAAACATCCTGGCCCAGCCACTGATCGGCCTTGCGCCCCATCTCGCGGCACGGACCAGACAGGGCGGAGATCTGGTACTGTCCGGCATCCTGTCTCATCAGGCCCGGGAAGTGATGGCGGCCTACCAGCCCTGGTTCGTTATGGACGAACCCGAACAGAGGGAAGAATGGATACGCCTCACAGGGCGGCGTAACGACAGGTGACGAATACGGTCTTAACGACTAAACTCCGACACTCGTAGCCCAGTCGCTTTCAGGAAGAAGCATGACCCAAAGCAGCCTGCAGACACAGTGCCCGAATTGCCAGACCCGTTTCCGGGTAACCGACGAACAGCTTGGCATTGCCAAGGGCAAGGTGCGCTGCGGGAACTGCATGAGCGTATTCAATGCCATCGAGCACCAGGTCATTCCCGCCACCGGCCAGAGAGCCGGGACCTCAACCGCCCCTGAAAAGCCGTCACCCAAGTCACCACCATCGGACTCCGCCGGCGTCAGCGAGGAAGAGTTCGTCTTCGCCGACAACCCTGAAGAAGACGCGGCAGAAGGCCGTTATGCCGGCACCAAACTGACCTTTTCCGACGACGAACTCAGCGACAGCTTCCGGAGCTTCGACGAACGCGAAGCGACGGACTACAAGGATGCCGACACCGACACCTCGAACGAAGATGTGGATGAAAGCTGGGCAGAAGCCATCCTGAAAGACGACGAACTAGCGCGCCGGGAACAGACACCTGCCCCCCGCTCCGAACCGAAGCCTGAGCCGGTGCCCAAACCGGAACCAGAGCCCGAACTGAGCCTTGAAGAAGAACCGGTATTCGAACAGGCCCAGCCACCCTCACCGGCCCGCCCCGAACCCGCCAGCGCCAGTGATCCCTTCGACGACTTTGTTGGCGAGTCCGGCTTTGATTTTGATGAGCCAGATCGCCCGGGGGACTCGTTCCATGCCGAGCCACCCTTCAGGGACCTCCGACGAGATCCCGTCGGCGTTGACCCGGGCAGGGGTGGCGGCATCCGGACCCTGGTCTGGAGTCTGATTGTTCTGGGACTGGTGGGGGTTCTGGTCGCCCAGGTGACCTGGTTCCAGTTTGATCGCCTGTCGGCCATCCCGGAGCTGCGACCGTTTTACGAGAAGGGCTGCGAACTGGCAGGCTGCGAGCTCAAACCGCTGATTAACGTCGATGCCATCCAGAGCCGGAAGCTGGTGGTAAGGACCGACCCGGATAACCGCTCCCAGCTTGTTGTTGATGCCGTAATTATCAATCGCGCCGACTTTGAACAGCCGTTTCCGGTCATTGCCCTGACTTTCTCCAACCTGAACGGCGATGTGGTTGCCCAAAGCGTGTTCACACCTGGAGAATACCTGGCCGGGGAAGGCAAAGAACTGGACGCCATGCCGACTGACACGCCCGTTCGAATCGCCATCAGCATCCGGGATCCTGGCCGCGATGCCGTGAACTATAACATTCTGTTCCGCCCCGACTCACCCTGACGCAGCAGGCAGGTATTTACTCGGCAGGCATTGCCGGCGGCCATCGCGCAGAACAAAAGTCAACCAGAAAGAGCGAAAAATAATCAGTTTTTTCGCCATCAAGCCCCTTCAATCAAAGTGCCCCCGGCGGTATCATTAGCGCCCTTCGGATGCTGGATCGGTCATTAATTGAACAACCGCTCAGGTCCGGCCTTGCTAAACCCGCTGTGACACGGACTCAGATCATGCTGCCAATGGCAAAAATCGGGCCGTACACCTTGCCCAATCCATTGATTGTTGCGCCCATGGCTGGCGTAACAGACCGCCCGTTCCGGCTGCTGTGCCGGAGACTCGGTGCCGGCCTGGCAGTGTCGGAAATGGTTATAGCGGACAGCAAGCTCTGGCATACGCGCAAGTCCATGACACGCCTGAACCACGAAGGCGAACCGGAGCCACGCTCGGTGCAGATTGCCGGCGGTGATCCACAAATGCTGGCCGACGCCGCGCAACAGAACGCCCGGTTCGGAGCCCAGATCATCGACATCAACATGGGTTGCCCAGCCAAGAAAGTCTGTAACAAGGCGGCGGGCTCGGCACTGATGAAAGATGAAGTGCTGGTCCGCGATATTCTCGAGGCGGTGGTCAACGCAGTCGATGTTCCTGTGACTCTGAAAATGCGTACCGGCTGGGACCGGGACAATCGCAATGCTCTGGTTGTTGCCCGGATGGCCGAGGGCGCTGGCATACAGGCCGTGGCCATCCATGGCCGGACCCGTGCGGATAAATACGAGGGAAACGCGGAGTACGACACCATCGCCGAGGTAAAATCCCGCATTGGCATTCCGGTGTTTGCCAACGGTGACATAACCTCACCGGAAAAAGCGCGGGATGTGCTCCGACACACCGGCGCCGATGGCTTGCTGATCGGCCGTGCGGCCCAGGGCAGCCCCTGGATCTTCCGGGAGATTCAGCATTTCCTGGAAACCGGTCGCCATATGCCCGCCCCGGCACTGGACGAAGTGGAGGAGATCCTGAGCGAACATCTGCAGGCCCTGCACAGCTTCTATGGCGAGACCATGGGTGTGCGCATTGCCAGAAAACATGTGGGCTGGTATCTGCAGTCCCACGATCCGGGTAAACAGTTCCGTAAAGGCTTCAACGCCATCAATGATGCGCTGGAGCAGAGAGACACGATTCAACGGTATTTTGCAGGCTTACGAAATGGAGAGGTATTCGCAGCATGAGCGCTGAGACTTTGGCAAACGACAACCTGAGCACCCCGGCCAACGATGACACCCATCAGTTGCAGACGGTGAACAACAGCGGCAACAGTGTCACCCTGCGTGACAGCGTTGAGGTTGCCCTGAAAAACTACTTCGCCCAGCTGGATGGCGCTCCGGTCACCGAGGTCTATCAACTGGTCCTTTCCGAGGTGGAAGCCCCGCTGCTGGAACAGGTGATGAAGTACACCCGCAACAACCAGACCAAGGCTTCCACCATGCTTGGGCTGAACCGAGGGACCCTGCGCAAGAAGCTGAAGCAGTACGGTCTGCTATAATCCAGACATTCTTAAGGAGCCTCCCGGACACCATTCGCGAGGCCCTTATTCGTTCATCTCCAGCGAAGAAAGTGACCCATGGCACATCAGGCTAACACCTCCGTCCGTCGCGCGCTGATCAGCGTGAGTGATAAAACCGGCATCGTCGATTTCGGACGTGCCCTGACCGAACGCGGCGTCGAGCTGCTCTCCACCGGTGGCACCTACCGGCTTCTGAAAGAAAACAGTATCCCGGTAACGGAAGTCTCCGATTACACCGGTTTCCCGGAGATGATGGATGGCCGGGTAAAAACCCTGCACCCGAAGATCCACGGCGGCATCCTTGGCCGGCGGGGCACCGACGATGTCGTTATGTCCGAGCATGGCATCAGCCCCATCGATATGGTCGTGGTGAATCTTTACCCCTTTGAGGAAACCGTGGCGAATCCGGATTGCGATCTGCCAACGGCCATAGAGAATATTGATATCGGCGGCCCGACCATGGTTCGCGCTGCCGCCAAAAACCATAACGACGTCGCCATTGTGGTGAATGCGTCCGATTACAGCCGGGTTCTGAAAGAGCTGGATGCCAACGATGGCCAACTGAGCTACAGCACCCGTTTCGATCTGGCGGTCAAGGCGTTCGAACATACCGCCGGTTACGATGGCGCCATCGCCAACTACCTGGGCGGCCGCACGCCGGACAACGACAACGCCGATTTCCCGCGCACCTTCAACGCCCAGTTCGTGAAGGTCCAGGACATGCGTTACGGTGAAAACCCGCACCAGCGCGCGGCTTTCTATGCCGAGCGCAACCCGAAGGAAGCCTGCGTGGCCACGGCCAGGCAGTTGCAGGGCAAAGAACTGAGCTACAACAACGTGGCCGATACCGATGCCGCCCTGGAATGTGTGAAACCCTTCGCGGACCCGGCCTGTGTGATCGTCAAGCACGCTAACCCCTGCGGCGTTGCGATCGGCGCCGACATTCACCAGGCCTACGATCTGGCCTTCGCCACCGACCCCACTTCGGCCTTCGGCGGCATCATTGCCTTCAACCGGGAGCTGGACGCGGAGACCGCGAAAGCCATCATCGACCGCCAGTTTGTGGAGGTGATCATCGCCCCCACCATCGCCCCCGAGGCCGTGGAGCTGGTGTCTGCCAAGAAGAACGTGCGTCTGCTGGCCTGTGGCGAGTTTGACGGCGACCGCGCGCCCGCCATGGACTTCAAACGCGTGACCGGCGGCCTGCTGGTGCAGGACCGGGATCTGGGCATGGTGGCTATGGCAGACGTCAAGGTGGTGACTGAGCGCCAACCCTCCGAGCAGGAACTCAATGACCTGCTGTTTGCCTGGGAAGTGGCGAAGTACGTCAAATCAAACGCCATTGTTTACGCCAAAGCCGGGCGCACCATCGGTGTCGGCGCCGGCCAGATGAGCCGCGTTTACAGTGCCAAAATTGCCGGCATCAAGGCGGCCGATGAAGGCCTGGAAGTGAAAGGCTCCGTGATGGCCTCAGATGCCTTCTTCCCGTTCCGGGACGGCATTGACGCCGCCGCCGCCGCAGGCGTTACCGCTGTTATCCAGCCGGGCGGTTCCATGCGCGATCAGGAAGTGATCGACGCGGCAAACGAGCACGGCATCGCCATGGTCTTCACCGGTATGCGCCATTTCAGGCATTAATACGTGAACATGGGGTCAGAACCACAATTCTGACCCCGAACCGACTCGTGAACATAGGAAAGTGGGGTCAGAAGAAAGCCTTCTTCTGACCCCGGGTTAACCGGCTTCAAGGTAGAAAACTCATGAATATTCTTGTAATCGGCAACGGCGGACGTGAACACGCCCTGGCCTGGAAAGCCGCCCAGTCCCCAAAAGCGGATCGCGTGTTTGTGGCACCCGGTAACGCCGGCACCGCCCGGGAAGCCGGCCTGGAAAACGTCGACATCGACGTGATGGATTTGGACGGCCTGGCCAACTTCGCGGCGACCAACAATGTAGGGCTCACCATTGTCGGCCCAGAAGCTCCCCTGGTAGCGGGTATCGTGGATAAATTCGAACAGCGGGGCCTCAGGGTCTTCGGCCCGAGCGCAGGTGCTGCCCAATTGGAAGGCTCGAAAGCCTTCACCAAGGATTTTCTGGCGCGCCACGACATCCCGACCGCGGGCTACGGCAATTTCACCGACGTCGACGAAGCCCTGGCCTATGTGCGCCAGCAGGGTGCCCCGATTGTGGTCAAGGCTGATGGCCTGGCCGCCGGTAAAGGCGTGATTGTTGCCATGACCCTGAAAGAAGCCGAAGACGCGATCCGGGACATGCTTGCGGGCAATGCCTTTGGTGATGCCGGCAGCCGTGTGGTGATTGAGGAATTCCTCGAAGGCGAGGAAGCCAGCTTTATCGTGATGGTGGACGGCGAACATGTGCTGGCTATGGCCACCTCCCAGGATCACAAGCGCGTCGGCGATGGCGACACCGGTCCCAATACCGGGGGTATGGGCGCCTATTCACCGGCGCCGGTGGTGACCACCGATGTTCACCAGCGCATCATGGACGAAGTGATCTATCCGACCGTGCGCGGCATGGCGGCCGAAGGTCATCGCTACAAGGGCTTCCTCTATGCCGGCCTGATGATCGATACCAGCGGTGCCCCGAAAGTCATCGAGTTCAACTGCCGCTTTGGCGACCCGGAGACCCAGCCGATCATGCTGCGGATGAAGTCCGACCTGGCTGAACTGTGCAATGCCGCCATCGATGGCAGGCTCGATCAGTGTTCCTCCGAGTGGGATGAGCGCGCCTCGGTCGGTATCGTTCTGGCGGCCGGCGGCTACCCGGGCAGCTACCACAAGGGTGATGTCATCTCCGGCCTGCCCGACACCGACACCGACGGTGAAAAGGTCTTCCACGCCGGAACCCGGCTCAATGGAGATCGGGTGGTCACCAACGGGGGGCGGGTACTCTGTGCCACGGCTCTGGGCAATACCGTCACCGAAGCACAGAAGCGTGCGTATGAGCTGGCCT